>FTJN01001800.1_pt8 | contig 39598 bp, 31 predicted proteins | sample 1658361 | NCBI WGS metagenome assembly FTJN01 (sample SAMEA3914819, study PRJEB12502) | metagenome | biome: forest; material: soil | place: Canada | collected 2010-06-26 | depth 0.3 m
GCGGCGACGTCAATCGCCAGCGTGGATCCTGCGACTTCGCGCAGGATGACGAGGCGCGTCGGTGCGCGTGGGGCCTGGGGGCCATGTCATTCCGCGCGCAGTCGCGGAATCCATCCCTGCGGCGACGTCAATCGCCAGCGTGGATCCTGCGACTTCGCGCAGGATGACGAGGCGCGTCGGTGCGCACAGGGGCCTGGCGGTCCCCGCAGGTCGGCGATGAACAACCCTCAGCCGCGTTCGGCGACGAGCGTGAAGTGCTCCACCACCGGCGGCTTCGCGAAGAACGGCCCGACGAGCGCTCGCCACGCCGGGAACAGCGGGCCTTCGCGGAAGTCGACGGTGTGGTTCTCGAGCGTGTCCCAGTGGATGGTGAGGACGTAGCGCTCGGTCGACTCGACGCCCTTGTGCACCCGGGCGTCGCGGAAGCCCTTGGCCGTGGAGATGACCGTGTCGATGCCCAGCTGGATCGCCGCCTCGAATTCGGCGTTCTTGCCCGGGGCGATCGTGATGTCGGCGAGTTCGAGGATCATGGCGTCTCCAGTGGAATGTGGCCGCGATTCTCCCTGGACGCGGCCGCCCCTGTCCGCCGGCGGGGATCTCAGGCGCGCGCGAGATTCAGCGGCGTCCCGTCGAAGCCCGGGAAGACGGCGGCCAGCCTGGCGTCCGGCAAGCCGAGGTTGTAGGCGCACACGCCCGCGAGCACCTGGCGGAAATCGGTGGTCACCGCCAGGTCGCGCCCTTCGTGGAGCGAAGACGCGTCGATGCCCGGCCAGCGGCCGTGCACCTTGCCGCCGGCGACGTTGCCGCCCAGCGCCCACATCACGTTGCCGTGGCCGTGGTCGGTGCCGCCGGTGCCGTTCTGGCGCACGGTGCGGCCGAATTCGGAGACGACGAGGATGGTCGTGTCGTCGAACGCGGGCCCGAGGCGCGTCGCGAGCTCGGCCAGGCCCTGGCCCAGCGGCTGCAGGCGGTTGGCGAGCTGGCCCTTGGCGCCGCCCTGGTTGACGTGGGTGTCCCAGCCGCCGAGCGCGAGGAACGCGATCTGCACGTTGGGGTCGCGCCGCATCAACTGCGCCAGGCGGCCGGCGTCGTCGGGAAAGCCGTTGGGCAGCGGGGCGCCGTTGTTGGCGACCATCTGCTCGTGGTCCATCGCGGCCGGCGTCATGGCCTCGTTCACCTCGGCGCGCGATTGCTGCGACTCGCGGTAGGCCCTGGACATCGCGTCGTCGCCCGAATACAGCGAATCGAAGGCCTTGCTCACCTGCGGGCGATCGAGCAGCGTCGGCCGGGTGGCGCGCGCGCCGTTGGCGATGTTGGCCACCGGGTTCGGCCCGGCCCAGATGCGCGGCAACGTGGCGCCGACGCTGATCCCACGCGTGACACCCGCGCGCGAGCCCGGCTGCACGACGACGGGCGGCTCGGCGCCCAGCAGGCGGTTGAGCCAGCCGTCGGGCGTGCTCTTGCGGCCCGGCGTGCCGGACTCCATGTAGTCCTGCGCGTCGAAGTGCGAGCGCGTCGGGTCCGGCGAGCCCGAGGCCTGCACGAACGCGAGCTTGCCCGCCTGCCACAGCGGCATCAGCGGCGCGAGGTTCGGGTTGAGGCCGAAATGCCCGTCGAGATCGAGCACGCCGCCGTCCTGGCCGGGCCGCGCCAGCGCGATCGACGAACGCGCCTGGGCGTACGCGCTTTCGCCGTACGGCACGACGACGCTGAGCCCGTCGACCGCGCCGCGCAGGAACACGACGATCAGCCGCTTGTTGCCGGGCAGCTGCTGGCCCGCTTGGGTGGCGGTGGCGGCGAACGCGCTGCGGCCGACCGCGGTCCACGCGAGGCCGGCGGCGGCGGCCGCCTGCAGGAGGTGTCTGCGTTGCATGGTGTGGCCTTTGTTCAACGACGCATGAAGTCGGGGCTGCCCAGCACGAGGGCGGCCTGCAGCGCGGGCTGGGCGCTCGCGACGGCGGTGCGGGTCTTGTCCGAGATGGCCGGCCCCAGCGTGGCCAGGAGGGCAGTGGCGTCGACCGGCGGGGTCGAGCCCTCGACGGGTTGGTCCCGGGTCAACGCCTTGTCGGCCTGGCGTTCCATCGCCTTCACGCCGACGCCGCCCGCGGGTGCGCCCGGGTCGTCGACGCGTTGCAACGGCAGCCGGCCCGAGGCCAGTGCGGTGGCGAAATTCACGCGCTGCGTGATCGCGTTGGGGTTGAGCCAGTCGGCCTCGGTGTCGTGCCAGCCGTCGGGCGTCTGGCAGCCGTACAGCGGCTGGCCCAGCTGCGCCAGCACGGCCATCAGCGGCTTGACGTTGGTGGTGACGATGCCGCTGGCGCGTACCGACGACAGCACGTACTGGTAGGGCGTCTTGAACTTCAGCGGGCGGGGCTCGCGGAACTCCGGGCTCTCCACGAGCGCCTGGACCACCGCGCGCAGGTCGCCGTCGGTGTCCTGGAAGCGCCTGGCGAGACGCTCCATGAGCGCCGGCGCGGGCGCGTCGGCGACGAAGCGGCGCGCCAGCTTGAACGCGACGTGCCTGGCGGTGGCGGGATGGCGCGCGAGCACGTCGAGCGCGAACTCGCCTTCCATCTGCTCGCCGGGCGCGACGGCGTGGCCGAGCCAGGTCTTGGCGCCGTCGTCATGGCGCTCGGGATCGAAGTCGAAGATCGAGTCGCCCTCGTGCGGCACCGCGAAGACCGGGCTGCCGTCCATGACGACGCGCCGCGGGCGCGGACGCTCCGGCGCCATCGTCCAGCCGGTGAGGATGCGCGCGAGCTCGGTGACGTCCTGCTGCGTGTAGCCGCCGTCCACGCCCAGCGTGTGCAGCTCCATCACTTCCCGGGCGTAGTTCTCGTTGAGGCCACTCGCCTTGCCGGCCGCGCCCGCCCCGCGCCGCGGCTGCCAGCCCGGCGCGACCGACAGCCAGTTGTCGAGATAGAACAGCATCGCCGGATGCTTGGCCGTCGCACCGAGCATCGCGCGGAAGCGTCCGAACACGTGCGGACGGATCGCCTCGCGCTCGTAGCTCTCCACCAGCACGCGATCCAGGCCCTTGCCCTGGTACACGTTGAAGTGGTTGAACCAGAAGTCGACCAGCACTTCCTCCAGCTGGCGCGGACTGCCCAGCGCCTGCAGCAGGCGTGCCTCGCCGGCCTCGGCGTAGATCGTGGCGATCTGCCGGCGCCGCTCGCCGCCTTCCTCCGTCGCCGGCTTCTTGCCGTCGGCGGCGGGCGTCTCGGCCTGCTTCGCCAGCCTCGCCTCCTTGGCCATCTCGCGGTACTGGGCCACCAGTTCGCGCTGCGACTCGTTGGGCGTGCGCAGCGTGGCGAGCTGGCCGGCGAGCCAGGACGGCAGCGCGAGCCGTTCGGGATGCAGTTGCTCGGCGATCCACGCGCTCGCGCCCATGCGCGCGACGCGATCGAGGTCGCCGGGCGCGGGGCCGAAGGCCAGGCGGTTCAGCACGTGCAGGGCCTGGGCCGCACCGGGCGCGGAGACGTCGGCGGCGAACGCCGGGCGCCAGGCCACGGCGGCCAGCGCGGCGGCGAGCGCGCCGCGGCGCGTCATCGGAAGGGCGGTCGGCAGGGACATGGGCGTCGCTTTCGCGGGGCGGACGTTGGAGAGGCTGCCCATTTAACGGGACCCGAACGCCCCATGTTGACACCCGCAGCGTTGCTGGCAGGCAAAGCAGCGCTGCCGACCGCCCAAGCTGAACGCTCGCCGTCGCGCGGCTACGCGCAAACCCTCACATGCGACTGAGCCGGATCGGGATCGACTTGTACGCCGGCACCTTGCTCGTGACCGCGTGGTGCCACAGGGGCACCAGCGGGTTGAGCTCGGGGAAGTAGCCGGCCGCGCAGCCGCGCGGGATGTCGTAGCGCACGATGCGCAGGCCGCCGACCTCGCGCGGGCCGCCGTCCGTGGACGCGGTCGTGGCGCGCACCAGCTGGCCGTCGGCGAAGCCGAGGCGCGCGATGTCCTCGTCGTTCATCATCAGCACGTGGCGCGTGCCGTGGATGCCGCGGAAGCGGTCGTGGTTGCCGTAGACCGTGGTGTTGAACTGGTCGAAGCTGCGCAGCGTGGTCAGGCGGATCACGTCGGGCCCGCGCGCGGTCAGGTCGTCGTCCTCGTCCAGCGACGGCGGGCACAGGAAGTTGGCCTTGCCGGTGGGCGTCTTCCATTCGCGCCGGCAGGCCGGCAGCGGCCGATGGAAGCCGCCGGGCTGCCACATGCGCGCCTCGAAGTCGTGAAAGATCTCGGGATACGTCTTCTCGATGGCCGTGCGAACCTTCGCGTAGTCGGCCACCCACTCGTCCCACGGCACCTTGTTCGCGTGCAGCGCGGCCTTGGCGATGCCCGCGACGATCGCGGGCTCCGAGAGCAATTGCGGGCTCGCCGGCTCGGCGACGCCGCGAGAGCCGTGCATGCAGCCGGTCGAATCCTCCATCGAGACCGCCTGGTCGCCGCTCGCCTGGCGGTCGATCTCGATGCGCCCGAGGCAGGGCAGCAGGTACGCGACCTCGCCGTGGACGACGTGGCTGCGGTTCAACTTGGTGGCGATCTGCACCGAGAGCTTCGCGCGGCGCCACCCCTGCTCGACGCGCGGGCCGTCCGGCACCGCCCGCAGCAGGTTGCCGCCGAGGCTGACGATGGCCTTGACCGAGCCGTCGAGCAGTCCCTTGCAGGTCTCGACGGTGGTGAGCCCCTTGTCCTTGGGCGGGACGAAGCCGTACAGCGCCTCGAGCCTGTCCATCGGCACCATCTCCGGCTTCTCGGTGATGCCCACGGTGCGCTGGCCCTGGACGTTGGAATGGCCGCGCACCGGCAGGATGCCCGCGCCGGGCTTGCCGATGTTGCCCCCGAGCAGCAGCAGGTTGGCCACCATCTGCACGTTGGCGACGCCGGTCCTGTGCTGCGTCAGGCCCATGCCGTAGATGCCGATCACGCGCTTCGCGCGGCCGATGACCGCGGCCGCCGATTCGAGGGCGGCGCGTGCGAGCCCGCTGGCCTCCTCGATGGCCGGCCATTCGACCTGGCGCAGGTGCAGGCAGAACGCCTCGAAGCCGTGCGTGTGTTCGGCGACGAACGCGTGGTCGATCACGCCGTCGTCGCCGTCCGCGCGCGCCAGGTCGTCCATCGCGAGCACGGCCTTGCAGAGTCCGGTCAGCGCGCCCAGGTCGCCGCCGGGCTTGAGCTGGTGGTACTGCGTGTTCATCGCCGTGTCCGCCGGCGTCAGCATCTGCACGGGCGACTGCGGATTCGCGAAGCGCACCAGCCCGGGCTCCTTCAACGGGTTGAACACAAGGATGGGCACGCCGCGCTCGCGGCAGTCCTGCAGGTCGTGCAGCATGCGCGGCGCGTTCGTGCCGATGTTGTGGCCCATGATGAAGATGCAGTCGGCCTGCTCGAAGTCCTCCAGCTGCACGGTGCCCACCGGCACGCCGATGCTCCTCGGCAAGCCCACCGAGGTGCTCTCGTGGCACATGTTGGAGCTGTCGGGCAGGTTGTTGTTGCCGTACAGGCGCGCCATCAGCGCGTACATGTACGAAGTCTCCAGCGAGGCGCGGCCGGAGGCGTAGAACACCGTCGACTTCGGCTCCAGCGCCTTGAGCCGCGCGCCGATGTCGATGAAGGCCTCGTGCCACGAGACCTCGACGTACTTGTCGGTGGCCGCGTCCCAGCGCAGCGGCGCGGTCAGGCGGCCGACGGATTCGAGCGCGAGGTCGGTCCAGTCCTCGAGCTCCGTGAGCGTGTGCCGCGCGAAGAACTCGGGCGCGCAACGATCCTTCGTCAGCTCCCACGCGGTCGCCTTGGCGCCGTGCTCGCAGAACTCGGCCGGGTGCGGATGGGCCGGCTTGGCCCAGGAGCAGCTGACGCACTGGAACCCGTCGGGCTTGTTCTGCCTGAGCAGGATGCGCGTGCCGTCGAGCCGGATGTGCGCCTCGCCCAGCGCGTGCGCCACCTCCCGGACGGACGTCCAGCCGCCGGCGGCGTGCGTGAAGGGCTCGATGCGGACGTCTTCATCCTGGGCCATGGCGGGGGTGGCGGGCAGCGGGGATACGGTCGGGCGGCAAGGCGCGTGCCGTCGGGCTTTGCATTCAGGACGGTGCAAGAGTCATTCGGTCGTGCGACAGTAGACGCCTGCCTTGCACTTGCCCGGAGCCGCCCGTGGACCAAACGCCGATCTCCGCTGCCCCGGCCCCCGGCCAGCAGCCCGACCCGAACCGCGCCTACCAGACGTTTCCGGTGCTCAGCGCCGCGGACATGAAGCGCATCGAGCGCTTCGGCGAGCCGCACCACGTCAAGGACGGCGGCTACCTGATCCAGGCCGGCATGAAGTCGCGCGGCATGTTCCTGCTGGTCAAGGGCGTCGTCGAGGTGACGCAGCGCGACGGCCTGGGCCGCACCCTGCCGTACCACACGTACCACCCGGGCGAATTCCTGGCCGAGGCCGGCACGCTGTTCGGCGGCTCGGCGCTGGTGGACGCGCAGGCCCAGGGCGACGTCGAGGGCATCCTCGTCGTGCCTGACCAGCTGCGCGCGCTCATCATCGCGGAGGCCGACCTCGGCGAACGCATCATGCGCGCGCTGATCCTGCGCCGCGTCAGCCTGATCCAGGCGGGCGCGAGCGGCGCCGTCATCATCGGCGCGGCCGGTTCGGCGTCCGTGCTGCGGCTGCAGAACTTCCTGCAGCGCAACGGCCAGCCGCATCACGTCGTCACCGGCGCGGACGATCCGGTCGCCGCACAACTCCTGGTGCAGTACGGCGCCGCCGCGGCGGAGGCCGTGACCGTCACGCCGAACGGCACCGTGCTGGTCGACCCGAGCGAGACGCAACTGGCCACCGCGCTGGGCATGATCGACGACCGCGTCTGCGACGGCGTGTTCGACGTGCTGATCGTCGGCGCCGGACCGGCGGGGCTGTCGACCGCCGTATACGCTGCGTCGGAAGGCCTGCGTGTGGCGGTGCTCGACTGCCGCGCGTTCGGCGGCCAGGCCGGCGCCAGCGCGCGCATCGAGAACTACCTCGGCTTCCCGACCGGCATCTCCGGCCAGGCCCTGGCCGGGCGCGCATTCATCCAGGCGCAGAAGTTCGGCGCCAAGGTCATCATCCCGGCCGAGGTCGTGCGCCTCGACTGCTCGAAGGCCGAGAGCGAGGGCGTCTTCGCGATCCACCTCGCCGACGGCCGCCGGCTGCGCGGGCGCAGCCTCGTGTGCGCGAGCGGCGCGCGCTACCGCCGCCCCGAGCTGGGCCGCATCGAGGAGTTCGAGGGCCACGGCGTCTGGTACTGGGCCTCCGGCCTCGAGGCGAAGATGTGCGCCGGCTGCGAGGTGGTGCTGGTGGGTGGCGGCAACTCGGCCGGGCAGGCCGCGGTGTTCCTGTCGGCGCACGCCTCGAAGGTGCACATGATGATCCGCGGCCCGGGGCTGGCGGCGAGCATGTCGCGTTACCTGATCGACCGCATCGAGGCGGCGCCCAACATCCAGTTGTGGACGCACACGCAACTGGTGGAGCTGGACGGCCAGTTGCCGTCCGGCCTCAGCCGCGTGAAATGGCGCCAGGGCGGCCCGGACGGCGAGGTGCACGAGCGCGAGCTGCGCAACGTGTTCCTGTTCGTCGGCGCCGATCCCGAGACGCGCTGGCTCGAAGGCTGCGGCATCGCCGTCGACAAGACCGGCTTCGTGTTGACCGGCACCGACGCCGTCACCGGCAAGGACGGCCGCGTGGTGCCGGGCCGCGTGCCCAACCCGTTCGAGACCAGCGTGCGCGGCGCGTTCGCGGTGGGCGACGTGCGCGCCGGGTCGGTCAAGCGCGTGGGCGGCGCGATCGGCGACGGCGCCGCGGCGGTGGCGCTGATCCACCAGCACCTGGCGGCGCTGGACGTCAAGGTGACGGCGGACTGACGCGCTCCGGCGCGTCGCGACAAGACCCCATGCGGGCAATCGTCACGTTGCCTGGACATACTGGCTCTTCACCCGGTTCGACAGCAACGCACAGGACACCCATGGCCACGCATCCCAAGACCTTCCGCATCGGCGGCGAACTCGAGATCAACCGCCTCGGCTTCGGCGCGATGCGCATCACCGGCAAGGGCATCTGGGGTCCGCCGGCCGACCGCGACGGCGCGCTCGCCACCTTGCGCCGGCTGCCCGAGCTGGGCGTGAATTTCATCGACACCGCCAATTCCTACGGACCCGAGGTGTCGGAGGAACTGATCCGGGAGGCGCTTTATCCGTACAGCCATGTGACGGTGGCGACCAAGGGCGGGCTCGAGCGCAGCGGGCCGGACATCTGGACCCAGAACGGCAATCCCAGCCATCTCGTCAGCGAGGCGCACGCCAGTCGCGAGCGCCTGGGCGTCGACCAGATCGCGCTGTGGCAGCTGCATCGCATCGACTCTAAGGTCCCGCGCGACGAGCAGTTCGAGGCCGTCAGGCTGCTGCTGGACGACGGCGTGATCGCCTATGCGGGCCTCAGCGAGGTGTCCGTCGAGGACATCGAGGCCGCGGCCAAGGTGTTTCCCGTGGCCACCGTGCAGAACCGCTACAACTTCGCGGACCGGGGCAGCGAGGACGTGCTCAAGCATTGCGAGGCGCATGGGATCGGCTTCATCCCCTGGTACCCGCTGGCCGCCGGCGAACTCACGCGCGAGGGCACGGCGGCGCTGGACGCGATCGCGACGGCGCACGGCGCCACGCCCAGCCAGGTCGCCGTGGCGTGGCTGCTGCAACGCAGTGCGGTGATCATCCCGATCCCGGGCACCTCCAAGGTGGCGCACCTGGAGGAGAACGTGAAGGCGGCGGAGATCGAATTGACGGCGGCGGAGTTCGAGTCGCTGGATCGGGTGGGGCTCAAGCGCGGCGCGCGGGGTTGACAAGGACGCCCGATCAGCGAGGAGCGGAGGGGTCTGGCACGTTCTCGGATCGCGCGGGTAACGTGACCTTGAGCGACAACGCCATCGCGATCCGAGAAGGTGCCTGACCTCGATCCCCTGAGCAAGCGCCTTCACCTGTCATGGCCAGCGTGGAGTCTCCGGGGATCGAGGTCAGGCACCGCCGCCTTCCGCGCATGACCTCTTCGCCATGATCAGGCATCGTGGCGCGGATGGCGGCGATGCCAGACCCCTCCGTTGGGAGCGCGCCGGCGACGTCTCCGCTGCGAGCGCGCCCGTGCGCTAGCCCCGCGGACTGAACGTCCGCGGAAAGAACACCGGCGAGCCGCGATCCTTCAACCGGTAGCCCATCGGCGGTCGGTTGGAGTCGCTCTCGACCACGCCCACCTCGACGAGGAAATCGGCGGCCATCATGCGGGTGCGGAAGCCGCTCTTGTCGACGGGACGGCCCAGCACGACCTCGTAGGTGCGTTGAAGCTGGGGCAGCGTGAACGGCTCGGGCAGCAGGTAGGCCGGAAGCGACGTGTATTCGACCTTGCTGCGCAGGCGCTCGACGCCGGCGCGCAGGATGTCCGCGTGATCGAAAGCCAGCTTCTTCTTCGCGAGCAGGTGGTCGTCGACGGTGAACCACGCCACGTCGGCCGCGTTGGCGCCCCGGGTGAGCGTGACGCCGTCGACCGGCATCAGCGCGAAGTACGCGTGGGTGGCCGACCAGCCGCGCGGGTCGCGCGTGGCGCTGCCCCAGCTTCCGAGCTGCTCCAGGTACGGACTGGCGACGCCGGTCTTCTCGGCCAGCTTGCGGCGCGCGCAGGCTTGCAGGTCGGCGTCGAGGTCGACGTTCACGAAGCCACCGGGCAGCGCCCACAGGCCGGGGCTGGGCTCGTCGGAGCCGGACGGGCGCTGCACCAGCAGTACCTTCAGCGCGTCGGCGACGACCGTGAAGATCAGCACGTCGACGGTGGTGTAGGGGCGCGGGAAGTCGTTCTTCGCGGAGGCGGTCTTCTTGGTGGCCATGGGGCTGCGCGCTTGACTTTCTGGTTGATGGGTTGTACTGTACACCTTTATTGGTTGCATTGGACAACTCATTGGGACGACAACAAGAAAAAGGGAAACTCGAGATGACGAACGACAAGAAGCTGACGACGATCAGCAAGTTCATGAGCCTCGTGCTCCGGCACCAGCCGCAACACATCGGATTGACGCTGGACGCCGCCGGCTGGGCGGACGTCGCCGACCTGCTCGCGCGCGCGGGCGGCGCGGGCCGCGCCATCACGCGCGACCAGTTGAACGAGGTCGTCGCCACCAGCGACAAGCGCCGCTTCGCACTGAGCGACGACGGCCTGCGCATCCGCGCCAACCAGGGCCACTCGGTGGAGGTCGACCTGGGCCTGCCCCCGGTCACGCCGCCCGAATTCCTGTTCCACGGCACGGCGTCGCGCTTCGTGGCCTCGGTGATGGCGACGGGTCTCGAACGCCGTTCGCGGCACCACGTCCACTTGACCGAGGACGTCACGATCGGCCGCGCCGTCGGGGCGCGCTACGGCGTGCCGGTGATCCTGCGCATCGCCGCAGGCGAGATGGCGGCACAGGGGCACGTGTTCTTCCGGTCGGCCAACGACGTGTGGCTGGTGGAGGAAGTGCCGGCGCGGTTCATCGAGGTGCAGCGGTGATCGCCCACGAACGCCACGCGGTGCAGTCGCGACGCTGGCCGGACGACGGCGAGCACGTGCTCGCGCATTTCGACGCCGAGACCATCGTCGTCTACCAGGCCTATCGCGAGTCGACCGGTCGCCATGCGATCGAACACGGCCAACTCGGCGGCCCCGACTTCAGCTTCGCCCGCATGAGCTGGATCAAGCCCAACTTCCTCTGGATGATGTACCGCTCGGGATGGGGCACGAAGCCGGGACAGGAGGTCACGCTGGGGCTGCGGCTGCGCAGGCGCTTCTTCGATCGGTTGCTGCGCGACGCCGTGGCGTCGTCGTTCGATCCCGCGCGACATGCCTCGCGGAAGTCCTGGCAGCGTGCGGTCGAAACGTCCGACGTGCGATTGCAATGGGATCCCGATCACGCACCCGACGGCGCGAAGCTCGCGCGCCGCGCGGTGCAGCTCGGGTTGCGCGGCGAGGCGTTGAAGGCGCTTGCGACGACCGAACTGGTCGAGGTGATCGACATGAGCCCGCTCGTGGAGGCGCAGCGCGCGCATGCCGTGCGACCGTGGACCGAGCTTCGAACCCCGATCGAACACGTCTACCCGACGACCCTCGAGAATCCACCATGAACCCGACCATCACGCTCTACGACCCGACCGGCCCGCATGCGCTGGCGTTCGGGACGCCGCGCTGAAAAGGCCGTGTACGGGATCGGCGTCGGGCACCGCTCCGGATCGCGGTGACGGCGGGGCTTTCGGCGACGAATCGGCGCGACCCGGGGCGGTGCCGGACACCTCGTGCTTTGGCCCGCACCCCCAATCGGTTCGCGCGCGGTGGCGGCGCCGATCCCCTGCCGGCATCCCGGCGCTAACCCGCCGGCCCGCCGAAGATCGCGTCCGGCGACAGCACCGGAATGAACACCGACCCCGATCTGGCCAGTTGCGAGATCAGCTTGGTGACGTCGCCCTTGCCCGTGAGCCCGCGTTCCTCGGTGAGCCTCATGTCGGCCACGGGGCCCAGCTCGGAGACGAGCAGCCCGAAGGCCTGTTCGCCCGAGCGCAGCACCAGCGCGTGGCGCTGCGCGGCGCCGGGCGCGTCGAGGTCGGCGGCGATGTCGAGCAGCGGCAGCGCCACGTCGTTCCAGGTGACGAAGCCGACGTGGCGTTGCGCGAACCCGCCGCGCCACACGCGCACGGCCGCGACCACCTCGATGCATTCGACGACCTCGGCGGCCGGCACGCCCAGCAGGTGCTCGCCGATCAGGAACGTGGCGATCTCGGCGCCGCCCTCGACGTCGGCGATCTGCGGCGCGGCCGCGACGTGGCGGTCGACCGCCTGGCCGCACGGGATCACGACGACGCCGATCACCGGCTCGACGTAGCCGTCGCTGGTCTTGAACTCGCGGTAGCCGCTGCCGGCCGTCGCACCGGCGATGAAGCACTGGCCGCCCTCGGCGAGCACGCCCGACCACGACTGGCCCGGTGCGAGCGACAGCACGCTGGCGGGCAGCGTCACGGCCAGCTCGCCGGTGCGGCTGATCACCGCGCCGTCGGGCCGGCAGAACGCGGCGACGGAGCCGGCCGTCGCGGGCAACGCGGCCCGCAGCATCGCCTCGAACTGCGGCGTGCTGTCGAACACGAGCGCGACGCCGCCGACGGCGTTGCCGTCGACGAGGACCGGCGCCGAGTAGACGTAGGTGCCGGCGCCGCCGTACAGGTCGCTGGGCTCGAACGCCGAGACGACGTAGCGCATCGGGTCGCGCAGCTTCAGGCAGTCGGCCACCCAGGCGGGGCTCAGCTGCCGGCCTTCGACGCCGGTGTCGCGGCTCGCGGCGACGACGACGCCCTGCGTGTCGAACAGCAGCACGTTCGCGTAGACCGTGTACAGGCCGTTGATGTGCGCGAGCGTCTTGCGCGCGGCGGCCGCGTCCATCGTCGCGAGCACCGGGCTCGTCGCCCACCAGCGGCAGTCGTTGGCGCGTTCGTAGAGGTTGCGGTCGAGCACGTCCACCGCCAGGTCGGCCAGGAAGCGCGCCTCGCCCAGCAGGCCCGTGGCCACGGTGGCCAGCAGTTCGGCCGACGCGCGCTCGAACACGTCCTTGGTCCTGCGGCCGGTGGCGGCGATCTCCTCCAGCAGCGAGCGCGAGAAGGCGTTGGACTCGTTGGCCTGGTGGATGCGGCCGTTCCACACCATGCGGTCGAGGCGGCGCTGGATCTCGCGGGCACGCACGGGTACCTCGAGCAGGCGCTTGGAGAACACGTTCTCGCCCGAGAAGTCGACCTCGGCCGCCGCGTCGGCGTCCGCGCCGAACGCGAGTTCGACCGGCGCCAGCGCCACCGTGGACCAACCCGGGCCCGGATAGCCCTGGTACGGCTGGCCGTGGCGTTGCGTCGCGAGGTGCGTGACGCCGCCCAGGCGCAGCGACGCGGCGCCGGCGCGCAACGCCACCCCGTGGCCGGGCGGCAGGCGTGCGGCGTCGTTGGACACCACGACACGTTGCCGGGCATCGACGAAGGCCAGCACCTCGTCGCGCGTGGCGAGCCGCTCGAAGACCAGGGCGGCCTCGCGCTCGAGGTCGAACACCAGCGCCAGCACGCCCACCGCGCGGCCGCCTTGCTCCACCCGCCAGGCGTAGGTGAGCGCCTGTTCGCCGCCACAGAAATCGGTCGCCGCGAAGGTCTCGACGAAGCCGGCCTGCGAGTGCAGCGCGCTGCCGACCAGCGCCGCCGTGGAGCGGCCGGCGAAGCCGTCGACCAGGCGCGTCAGCACCTGGCCGTCGGGCGCCATCAGCACGATGTCGCGGTAGACGGTGTAGCGCGCGGCGTAGGCGCGCAGGCGCTCGCGCAGGGCCGCGAAGACGGCCGGGTCGCCGGCGACGCAGGCCTCGACGATGGCGGAGTCCGTCGCGAGGAAGCCGATGTCGGCCGTGCGCTCGAACAGGTTGCGCGTGAGCACGTCGACGGCGATCTGCGCCTGATGGCCCAGCGTGCCGTCGGCCAGCGCGAGCATCTCCTCGGCCAGGCAGGCGAGCAGCTCGCCGGTCAGGTGGCCGAAGCTCGCCCGCACCTCGCTCATGTCGGTCTTGAGGTTGGACAGGTGCGCGAGCAGCGCCAGCGTGTCCCAGGTGCCGCTCAGCGTGGCGAGCGCCTCGCGGTGGTCGTTGACGGAGTGCATGTGGCGCGCGAGCGGCGCCACGTGGTCGGGGAAGGTGATGCCTTTGTACGTCGCCATGAGGTGGTGTGCGGAGCGGGAGGCCGGGTGCGAGATGCGATGACAGCGCTGACCCGGAGCCATGTTAGCGCCCGACCCCCCGACCCTCATCGAGCGATTTCAAGCCCCTTCACGATCCAGTTGATCGCGTGCGCGACGCGCTGCGCGGGCGCGCCCCTCGCATGGTGCAGTGGTGCACCGAGTTGGCGCACGCAACGCGATGCGTTGGCGGCGATCTCGAGCGGTGTCATGCGTTCTTCGCGGCGGTCGTGAGCCCCAGGAAATGGTCCAGCATGTGGAAGTGGTCGTCGAAGAAGCGATCCTCCATCGCCGCCAGCTCGGCGACGGGCACCCATTCCACCGCCGCGGCGTCGTCGTCCGCGCGCACCTCGGGCAGCTCGCGGTCGCCCAGGTCGAAGTGGTGCGCGTGCGTGATCGTGCGGCCGCGCTGGCTGCGATCCGGGTGGTCGAACACGGCCACCGAGCGCAGGCTGCGGCGCATCGTCTCCTCGAGCAGCTTGAGGTGCGTCTCCTCCTCGAGTTCGCGCAGGCACGATTGCCAGGTGGTTTCGCGCGCCTCGATGAAGCCGCCCGGCACGGCCAGCAGTCCGCGGCCCGGCGCCTTGCCGCGGCGGATCAGCAGCACCCGTCCCGCGCATTGCAGCACGGCGTCCACCGTGACGAAGGTGGGCGCGTACGGCGCCGCGCGCCAGGCCTCCTTGTAGCGCTTCAACATGCGCCACTCGACGGCCAGTTCGGCGAAGAAGGGCAGCGCGGTCCAGGCGCGCAGGAAGGCGACGGTCGACGGCGGGACCTGGTCGACGAACGCGGCCAGCGCGGCGTCGAGTTGCGAGGGCTGGTGCGCGTCCTCGGGCTGGCTGGCGAACAACGCGTCGCGCAGCTGCGAGCCGTCGGCGCCGGGCAGGCGCTCGACGGACTCCAGCGTCCAGCCGGGAAAGGCGGCGAGGTAGCCGCTGGTGGCGTCCTTGAAGTGGCCGACGAGCGTGACGCGCGGCGAGGCCTCGTTCGCGAGCACGCCGGCGACCGCGTCGCGCACTGAGGCGACCCAGCGCGCCTCGTCGTAGTAGTCGCGCATCGGCACGACGGTGACGCGCTCGCGCTCGGCCGCAGGCAGCGCGTGCCGGATCATCTCCGCGCGTTCGGACCCCGTGAACGGGTTCTTGGGCGTGCGCGCCTGGAAGGCGGAGCCGACGACGACGACGCAGCGCGGCGCGATGGCCAGCGCGCGCGTCAACAGCGCGAGGTGGGCCTGGTGGAACGGCTGGAAGCGGCCGACGAGGACGGCGACATCGGACGGGATGGTCATGGGTTCCTCACGCGACCTTGGCCGCGATGGGCATCTGCCGCCCGCTGCCGAACGCGCGCGAACGCACGCGGATGATGGGCGGTGCCTGCCGGCGCTTGTACTCGTTGCGCGCGATCATCGCGCGCACGCGCGTCACGAGCGCCTCGCCCGCGGGCTGCGTGCGCAGGCCCGCGACGAACTCGGTGGCGTGCGCGAGCTCGGCCGGCGCGAGGCGGCTACCTTCGATCAACAGCTTCAGGATCTCGTCCAGCACGGGGTAGGGCGGCAGGCTGTCGGTGTCGCGCTGGTCGGGCGCGAGTTCCGCCGAGGGTTCCTTGTCGATGATGGCTTGCGGGATCAGCTCGCGTCCGGTGGCCTCGTTGACGTGGCGCGACAGCGCGAACACCTCGGTCTTGTAGAGGTCGCCGATCAGGCCCAGGCCGCCGTTGGTGTCGCCGTACAGCGTGCAGTAGCCCACCGAGATCTCCGACTTGTTGCCGGTGGTCAGCAGCAGGTGGCCGAACGCGTTCGAGTATTCCATCAGCGTCGTGCCGCGCACCCGCGCCTGCAGGTTTTCCAGCGGCAGGCCCTTCAGCGGCTGCCCGAACGAGGCCTCGAATTGCCGCGCGAACGAGGCCACGGTGTCGGCGATCGGGTGCGTCAGCAGCGTCACGCCGAGGTTGCGGCACAGCGTGACCGAGTCGTCCACCGAGCCGGCCGACGAGTAGACCGACGGCATCGTGATGCCCACGACGTTGTCGGCCCCGAGGGCGTCCACCGCGAGGGCCAGCGTCAACGCGCTGTCGATGCCGCCGGACGAGCCGATCACGGCCTTGGAGAAGCCGCAGCGGCGCGCGTAGTCGCGCAGGCCCAGCACGATCTGCGCGCGGTAGAACGCCATCGTCGAGAGTCCCGCGGGATCGACCGGCGCCAGCGCGGCGCCGGTGCCGGACGTGAAGCGCCCATCCTCGAAGCTCAGCGTGCTGACGTCCTCGACGAAGCGCTGCGCCTCGTAGCGGACCGCGCCCGTCGCGTCGAGCGCGAACGACGCACCGTCGAACACGACCGTGTCCTGGCCGCCGACCTGGTTGACGTACAACAGCGGGAAGCCGTGGCGCTTGCAGGCGGCGCCGAAGACCTGGTGGCGCATCTCGCGCTTGCCGATGTCCGACGGGCTCGCGTTGATCGACACCACGAGGTCGGGCGCGGCGTCGGCCAGGCGCGCGAACGGATTCACGGCGTAGTCGGCGCCGGCGTCGTTCCAGCCGTCCTCGCAGATCATCAGGCCCACCTGCGTGCCGCCGATGCGCAGCACGCGGGCGACGTCGGGGCCGGGCGCGAAGTGGCGCAACTCGTCGAAGATGTTGTACGTGGGCAGCAACTGCTTGGCGTAGCGCAATACGATCGCACCGGCCTTGAGCACCACGAGCGCGTTCTGCAGGTGCTTGCCGATGCCCTCGCGCGCGAGCGGCGCGCCGACGATCCAGTGCAGCGCCGGAAACTCGGCCGACGCGGCCTGGAGGTCGGCCAGGCCTTGCGCGACGCGCGCGAAGAAGTCAGGCTCGTCGAGCAGGTCGCCGGGGTAGTAGCCCGTGATGGAAAGCTCGGAGAAGACGACCAGGTCGGCGCGCGCGGCGGCGGCGTCGCGCGCGGCCGCGATCATCTTCGCGACGTTGCCGGCGATGTCGCCGACCATGTAGTTCAGCTGGGCCACGGTGATCTTGAGCATCGCGGTGTCCTCAGGTCGCCTCGGGCGCCGTGTGGTGGAACACCTGGCGAAGGTAGGCCAGGAAGGTCTCGTCCTTGCAGAGCGTCTTGCCCGGCGAGTCCGACAGCTTGGCCACCGGCTGGCCGTTGCATTGCGTCAGCTTCATCACGATGTTGAGCGGCACCAGGCCGACGTCGTTGGTGAGGTGGGTGCCGATGCCGAAGCCGAGCTGGGTGCGGTCGGCGAAGTGGCGCCAGATGTCGAACGACGTGGACAGGTCCAGGCCGTCGGAGAACGTCAACCGCTTGGTGTGCGGGTCGATGCGCAGCTTCGCGTAGTGCGCCAGCGCCTTCTCGCCCCACACGACCGGGTCGCCCGAATCGTGGCGCAGGCCGTCGAACAGCTTGGCGAAGTACAGGTCGAAGTCGGCCAGGAAGGCGTCCATGCCGACCACGTCGGTGAGCGCCACGCCCAGGTCGCCGCGGTACTCCTGCACCCAGTTCTCGAGCGCCATCTTCTGGAAATCGCGCAGGCGCACGTCGAACGCCTGGTAGGACTGCAGGTACTCGTGGGCCATGGTGCCGATCGCCACCAGGCCGAACTTCTTCGCGAGCATCACGTTGGAGGTGCCCTTGAAGTATTGGGGTACTTCATCCTTGAGCGTACGAACGACCTCTTCCTGCCACGCGCCGGAGAAGCGGCGGCGCACGCCGAAGTCGAAGAACTCGAACGGATGCGCGCGCGCCGGCTCGTTCGCGCCGAACGCGCGGAGCGCGGCGATCTTGGCCTGCAGGCGCGTGCGGCCCTCGGCCAGCGCGGCGGCCTGGTCGGCGCGGCGGAAGTAGAGCTCGTTGACGATGGCGAGCACGTAGATCTCGAAGCCCATCACGTGCACCTGCGGGCCGTCGGCGACGATCTCCAGCGTCTGGCCGTCTTCCGCGACGGACGCCTGGACGAACCGGCGCTGGAACTTGAAGATGCGCAGGAAGTCGACGAAGTCGTTCTTGACGTAGCGCAGCGCGCCGAGGTACGCGAGCTCGTCTTCGGTGAACGTCAGCGAGCACAGGTGGTCGAGCTGTTGGTTCACCTCGCCCAGCAGTTCCGCCAGCGGGAACGCGGGCGTGTTGCGGCACACGAAGCGGTACTCGGCCTGCGCCTGCGGGTGGCGATGCAGCATCGTCTGCCACATCGTGAACTTGTAGAGGTCGGTCTCGAGCAGGCTGTTCAGGATCGGTGTCATGGCGGGATTCTCGGGGTTCATGCGCCGCCCAGCAGCAGGAGGGCTTCGCCGGAGGTCATCAGGCGAACGCCGCGGGCGCGCATGTCGGCCAGGAAGGCGGCGTGCTGCGCCTCGAAGCCGGCGACCGGGCTCATGCAGTCCGTCAGCAGCACGACGCGCTCGGGACGGCCTCCGGGCAGGTTGGCGACGATGTGTTCGGTCGTGGCGCGCACGCAGTGGCTGCTGGCCTCGCCGGCGATGAACAAGGTGGCCGCGCGGTCGAGTTCGGCCAGGAGCGCGGTGTTCATCTCCGTGTGCGGGTCGTCCGCGTCGGGCACCTCGGCCTGGATCGCGCTGTAGTGCTCCGTCCACGGGTTCTCGCCCTTGGTGATCTTGCGGACGCCGCGCAGGTGCGTCTCTTCCCATTGGTTGTAGGCGGCGCGCACGTCGGCGTGGACGCCGTGGCCCCAGGTGCCGATCTCGCAGTGCACCGGCCACACCATCAGCGTGTAGCGGCCGCGGGCCTCGAGTTCGTCGAGGTAGGCCAGCGTGCGGGCCAGGGCGGCGGGGTCGCGCGGCTGGAATTCGCCGGCGCGGACCTGGGCGGCGGTGATGGTGGTGAACGGGGTCACGGCGTCGCCCTGCGCGTTCTGCCAGAACGTCGGATGGGCGATGTCGACGTGGTGGTGCGAGTCGAGCGTGATCGTGATCTCGTCCAGCCGGGCGCCGGCGGCGCGGATGAGCGCGGCAGTGCGCTGCATGTCGGCATGGGCGCCGGCCACGGGCAGGGCGGGCGCGACGGCCGCGCCGGTGAGCGGATCCGGGGGGCGGTAGCCGGCCGGCACGTCGCAGAAGTCGTTCTGCGGGTCGATGATCAGGAGCTGGGTTGCGGGTCGCATGGCGCATTCTTCCTTGGTTCGATGCGTTCACTATACGCCTGTAAGTTGTTCAATACAACTAATAATCGACAAGAAGGCCATATCAGAAGAATGGATTTGGCCCGCCGCCATTCAGCTCCAGGACGGCAGGAGCGGTTATCCTATCCTCCCCCACAGGATACAAGCCATGTCCGTCCATCCGTCACATCCCGACATCATCAAGCGCCTGAAGCGAGCCGAGGGCCACCTGCGCAGCATCGTCACGATGCTGGAGGAAGGTCGCGACTGCCTGGAGATCGCGCAGCAGATGCAGGCCGTGGAAAGCGCCGTCGCCAACGCCAAGAAGACGCTGGTGCACGACCACATCGACCACTGCCTGGAGCACGCCGTGGACGGCGTCGGCGCGCGCGACGCGATCAGCCAGTTCAAGGCCATCACGAAGTACCTATGACCGACTTCCACACCCTGCTGCAGGGCGGCAACGCCTGGCTGTTCATTCCCAGCGCCATCCTGCTGGGTGCGCTGCACGGCCTGGAGCCCGGCCATTCGAAGACGATGATGGCCGCGTTCATCATCGCGGTGCGCGGCACGCTGATGCAGGCCGTGCTGCTGGGCCTCGCGGCGACCGTGTCGCACACGGCCATCGTCTGGCTGATCGCCCTCGGCGGCATGTACTTCGGCCAGCAATGGAGCGCCGAGGCGAGCGAGCCGTGGATGCAGGTGATCTCGGCGGTGCTGATCATCGGCGTCGCCGCGTGGATGCTGTGGCGGACGGCGCAGAACAAGGCGGCGTGCTTCCATGACCATGGCGCCGAGGGTGGGCACGGCCACGATCACGATCACGAGCACGCCGGGCACGCACACGGGCATGCGCACGCGCACGAGACGCCCGCGCACGACCACGCGCCCGCGCATGCGCATGCGCGCGGGGCACATGGCCACGACGACCACGACCACCGGCACGCCCCTGCGCACGGGCAGGCCTGCGGCCACGCTCATGGGCACGCGCAGGCCGGCACGGCGGTGCCGATGGTCGACACGGCCGGCATGGACGCTCATGCACGCGAACATGCCGACCAGATCCAGAACCGCTTCGCCGGCCGCGAGGTGACGACCGCCCAGATCGTGATGTTCGGCCTCACCGGCGGCCTGATCCCGTGCCCGGCGTCGATCACGGTGCTGCTGCTGTGCCTGCAGCTCAAGCGCATCGCCCTCGGCGCGACGCTGGTGCTGGGCTTCAGCGTCGGCCTCGCGTTGACGATGGTGGCGTCGGGCGTGATCGCGGCGTTGAGCGTCAAGCACCTGTCGAAGCGCATGAGCGGCGGCCGCTTCGGCGAGCTGGCGGCGAAGGCGCCGTACTTCTCGGGCGGGTTGATCCTGATCGTCGGGCTGTACGTCGGGTACCAGGGGATCCACGCGCTCGTCTGAGGGGCGGTGTCCGGGGATCGAGGTCAGGCACCGCGCCGATTCGCGTTTCGGCGTCGACGTCATCGCCAAGAGCCCGGCGCGAACCGGCCCGGTGCCAGACCCCTCCGCCCGCGGTTCGCGCCGGGACTTCCGTCCGCGCCTTGTGGCGAGTCTTCCGCCCGCGGTTCGCGCCGAGTCTTCCGTCCGCGCCTTGTGGTGAGTCTTCTGTCCGCGGTTCGCGCCGGGACTTCCGCCAGCGGCTGGTGCCGAGCCCTGCCGCGGATCCCGCGTGTCTGTCCTCCCGGCGGCGCGCGCAGCCCCGGAGGGGTCTGGCACTTTCGCGTGCCGCGAAAATGCGGGCGGTGGGAGCAACGCCGATTGCGGCACGGGAAAGTGCCTGACCCCGATCCCCGAGAACACGCGCCGGACATGAAGAGACCCGCTCGCAGCGGGCCTCCTGCATTCAGCAACGCAGCGAGATCAACGCACGGCCGGCGCCGGCGCCGCGCCACGGTTGCCCAGAAGGACCTGCGCCACCGACGCCACGACGATGTTGACCACCAAGGCGAAGAGCCCGGTGTACATCGAGTACGAATCCCCGCCGATCACGAAGGCGTGCACCGGCTTCACGCCGTCCATGAACGCCAACGCGGTCCCGGTCGCCAGCCCCACGGCCCAGCCCAGCAACAGCGCCGGCGCACGGAACCACGCGAAGAACAAGCCGAACACGACGGCCGGGAAGGTCTGCAGGATCCAGACGCCGCCCAGCAGCTGCAGGTCCAGCGCGAACTTCGTCGGCAGCACCAGGATGATCACCAGCGCGCCCACCTTGACCACCAGCGACACCAGCTTGGCCACCTTGGCCTCGCCTGCCGGCGTCACGCCCGGCTGCACGTAGGCCTTCCAGAAGTTGCGCGTGAACAGGTTGGCCGCGCCGATAGACATCACCGCGGCCGGCACCAGCGCGCCGATCGCGATCGCCGCGAAGGCGAAGCCGACGAACCACGACGGGAACAGCGCCGTGAACAGCGCCGGCACGACGGCGTTGTTGTTGCCGTGCACGTCCACGCCGGCCGCGTAGGCCATGTAGCCGAGCAGCGCGATCAGGCCCAGCAGCACCGTGTACGCCGGCAGGAAGACGGCGTTCTTGCGGATCGTGTCGGCGCTCTTCGCCGCGAAGATGCCGGTGAGGGTATGCGGGTACATGAACGCCGCCATCGCCGAGCCGAGCGCCAGCGTCGCGTAGGGCAGGTACTGCGCGGGCTTGAGCAGCAGGCCGCCCGCCTTCTTGGCGGCATAGCCCGCGCTCGCCACGTCGAACACGTGCGCGTAGCCGCCCAGCTTCATCGGCACCAGCACCACCGCGACCAGCACGACGATGTAGATCATCAGGTCCTTCACGAACGCGATCAGCGCCGGCGCGCGCAGGCCCGCCGAATACGTGTAGAGCGCGAGGATGATGAAGGCCGCCGCCAGCGGAAGCTCGCCGGTCAGGCCCAGGGCCTTGATGACCACCTCCATGCCCACCAGTTGCAGCGCGATGTAGGGCATCGTCGCGACGACGGCCGTCACGGCCACCGCGAGCTCGAGCAGGCGCGAGCCGTAGCGGCCGTAGACGACGTCGGCCGCCGTCACGTGGCCGGCCTTCTGCGCGGCGTGCCACAGGCGCGGCATGATCACGAACACGATCGGGTAGACCAGGATCGTGTACGGCAGCGCGAAGAAGCCGTAGGCGCCCACCGCGTAGACCAGCGCCGGCACGGCGATCACCGTGTAGGCCGTGTAGAAGTCGCCGCCCACCAGGAACCAGGTGATCCAGGTGCCGAAGCTGCGGCCGCCCAGGCCCCACTCGTCGAGGTGCGCGCCCTCGGTGGCGCTGCGGTTCCAGCGCGAGGCCCAGAAGCCCATCACGGTGACCAGCGCGAAGAAGAAGACGAAGACGCCCAGCGCCGTCCAGTTGATGTCCGCGCCCATCACTGCACCCCCTTTCGCACGCCGTCACGGTAGACGACCCAGATCAGGAACGCCGTGATCGGCACCCACAACAGCTGGTACCAGTAGAAGAACGGGAAGCCGAACAGCGTCGGCAGGGCATCGGTGTTGTAGAAGGGTACCCACAGCAGCCCGATGAACGGCAGGAGCAGCAACAGCCACATGAGGATCTCCTCGCAAAGGGTCTTGTCGGCGGCGATTCTGTTCTCAACCGTAAATCCCTGCGCAGGGGTGCGGGACTCCGCAAGGCGCAATGATTGCTCGCGAAAGGGCGGTGCTTGCGCAGGAGTCCACGATGCGAACCCACGCGCCCCGAAGCCGGCCTCCCGACACTGGCCGCAGCACGTGACCGAGACCAGCGACGCGCTCGATCGAGGCCTGCCGTTTGCTCTCCACATCGCAACCCCGAACAGGAGCTTGATCATGCGGTCCCCCGGCCATCGCGACCACCCGGAGCACAAGGTGCTCGAGAAGCCCGTTCGCGGCAAGATGCGCGCGCAACTCGGCGCCGACGTGCTCGCCGAATCCTCCCGCGTGATCGAGGTGGACGAGGACCAGAACCCGCCCCGCTACTACTTCCCGCGCAGCGACGTGCGCATGGACCGCATGGCGCCCAGCGCGACGCGCACGTCCTGCCCCTTCAAGGGCGAGGCCAGCTACTTCTCGATGGAACTCGGCGACGGCCCGCTGCCGGACGCGGCGTGGACGCTGGAGACGCCTTACGACGAGCACGCCGGCCTGAAGGACCACGTCGCGTTCTACAGCGAGAAGTTCGACGGCCTGCAGTTCAAGATCGACTGATGCCGGCCGCCCGCGCGCCTCGTGGTCAGAACCGGACGGACAAGCCGACGTTGGACGTCAGGTCGTTGGACGTCCAGGTGGTGCCGCGCGACACGCCGATGTCCAGCTGCGCGTTCGACGACGCCGAGTACGACGCGCCGGCCGCGACGTGCGCGGTGTTGTTCTCCACCACGTTGTTGAACGCCAGCTTCTCGCCCGACAGCTCGACGAAGCTGCGCCAGCGCGCGGCCTTGGTCTTGTCGACGGTGCTCACCTCGAGGCCGGTGACGTAGTGCTCGAACTCCCGGCCGCCGCCGCGCGTGAAGCCCGGCGTGAAGCCGACGGACAGGTCTTGCGGCGTGTCCCACATCGCGGTGATGCGCAGCGAGCGTCGCACGTTGCCCGCGCGCGCCGGCGGCGCGCCCGAGACGACGTCGGCGTGCGCCTCCCAGGCCAGCCCGGACAGCAGCGGCGCCTGGATGCGATCCTGCGCGCTCCAGCGGGCGCCGAAGGTGACGGCGTTCGGATCGGCCGCGCGCGGCATCACGCGCACCAGCGGATCGCGGTCGGGGCCGTTGGCCGCCGGCATGCCGTCGGCGTGGATCTGCACGACCTGGTTGCGGTCGAAGACGAGCTTGGTCGGCGGGGCGCCGACCGCGTTCGGGTCGATGCGCACGGGGCGCAGGCCCGGCTTCACCGGCGCGGCCGTGATGGGCACGATGGTCTTGGGCTGGGTGTCGGGCGTGGCCAACGCGGCCGTGATCGCCGAGCGCATGAGCGCGGGGTCCATCACGTCGGGGTTGGGCATCAGCGCGGCATAGACCGCCTCGTCGAGAGCCGCGCTGCCGATCGACTCGGGCTCCACGGCGTCGCCGAAGCCGTCGTCCTGCGCCCGCGCGCCGGCGCCGGCCAGGCACAGCAGGGCGGCGACGAGGGCGGGAGCGAGGGACGTGGGCGGGATCTTCATGGCGGTGACGCGATGCAGCATAAATGAGGTCGCGGACGGCGAACAAGTCCTGAATTGTGACGAGAGCCGGACCATCGGGATCGATGCAACAACGCCCGTTCGGGCGGGCAGATCGATCGTGGCGGTGCGCGGAAGTTCCCGTCTGCTCGACAGTTCGCCGCGGCAGACCCTTATGATCTGCGCGCGGTCGCCTCTCAAGTGTTTTTTCGGAAAAGGTCTTCGGGACGTTTCCGGTCCGCGGGGTACCCCCGACGGTAGAGCTCTTGCCAGGGACTTCCGGGGCGATGCACCCTGATATGCGCTGCGCGCAATCGCCCGCATTCGCTTCACCAGCAGGTTGGGCGGCGACCGCACCTTTGCACGGAGTTCGATGAGCACACGTTCGACCGCGCTGGCCATCGCTCGCGCCATCCTGGCCACGCCGGTGGACCGCTTCGGCATGCTGGAGCGCCTGGCGCGATGCGTCCACTTCGCGCCGCGCTGGAACGAATTGCTGGTCGACAGCCTGCTCGCGGCCGGACTCACCCCCGACTGGAGCGTGCAGCGCGTGGCCGACGCGCTCGCGCGCGATCCCCTGCTTGCGGGCGCGCTGGAGGAGGCACGGCAGCGACCCGTCGTCCATGGCTGGTTCATGAGCCGCGCCTCGACGCTCGCGCCCGCGGCGCCCGCGCTGCGGCCTGTCGCGCGTCCGCATTGGCCCAGCATCGGCGCGCTCGCCGAGGGCCTGGACGTCCCGATCCCCGGCCTGTGGCGCCTGACCCGCAGCGCCTCCTGGCAACGCCAGGCCCCCCTGGGCGACCAGCACTACCGCTACGAACTGCTGCCCAAGCGCACCGGCGGCTGGCGCCTGCTGGAAGTCCCGCATCCGTACCTTCGCGCGCTGCAACGCAAGGTGCTCGACGAGCTCGTGGCGCGCGTGCCGCCGCACGAGGCCGCGGTCGGCTACGTGCGCGGCCGCTCGGTGGTCGACCATGCGCGCGCCCACGCCGGCCAGGCGGTGCTGCTGAAGTTCGACCTGCAGGATTTCTTCGCGACCGTGCGCGCGTCGCGCGTGCACGCGACCTTCGCCGAGCTCGGCTACTCGCCGGCGGTGGCGCGCGAGCTGATGGCGCTGTGCACGACCGCCACGCCCGAGCCGGTGCTCGAACGCCTGCGCACCGAAGGCGGCCTCACGTGGACGCAGGCGATGCGCCTGCGCGACGCGCACTTGCCGCAAGGCGCGCCGACCTCCGCCGCGCTGTCCAACCTGTGCGCCTTCCGGCTCGACACGCGCATCGCCGGCCTCGCGCGCGCGCTCGGCGCGCGCTACACGCGCTACGCGGACGACATCGTGTTGTCGGGCGACGCCCGCCTGCTGCGCTGGGCCGACCGCGTCGAGACGCGCCTGGGCGCCTGGGCGCTGGACGAGGGCTTCGCGCTGAACCATCGCAAGACGCGGCGCGTGGCCCGTTCGCGCCGCCAGCAGGTCTGCAACGTCGTCGTCAACGTACGGCCCAACCTGCCGCGCGAGGAGTTCGACCGGCTCAAGGCGCAGTTGCATGCGTGCGCGACGAAGGGGGCGTCGGCGCAGAATCGCGCCGGCGTGCCGAACTGGGAACAGCACCTGCGCGGCCGCGTCGCGTGGGCCGAACAGCTCAATGCGGCGAAGGCGCAGCGCCTGCGGCGGCTGCTCGAACGGATCGACTGGTCGAGCTAGGGCTCAGAAGCTCGACGACACGCCCAGGCCCGCCTGGAACGCCGGCGCCGTGTCGCTGAGGCCGCGCGTGACCGCGAAGTCGATCTGCGTGGTGGGCGTCGCCACGAACGTGATGCCGGCGTCGACGCTGGTGGACACGCCGGCGATCTGCACCGACGCCGCGCGGTCGCGGGCCATGTCGACGAAGGTGCGCCATTGCGGCGACCAGGTCTTGCCGAGCGTCACCGCGAAGGTGCCCGTGGACTGGCGCCGGCCCTGCACCGAGTAGTCCACCGCCATGCCGGGCATCACGCCCAGCGAGAAGTCGTTGGGCAGCGCCCATTCGCCGCTGAGGCTCATCGTGGGCCGCAGCGCGGCGTTGTGGGCGTCGGCGGCCTGCAGGTCGGGCATCCACGCGGCCGAGGGCACGTGCGAATTGGCGTCGCCGTGCACCACGCGCCAGCGCGCGCCCAGCGAGAGGTCGATCGCCTCGGGCGACGGCGTGGGGCCGTTGTCGTAGAGATCGTTCGGGGCCGGCCGCGAGACGATCGCGGTGGCGCGCGGCACGGCGGGCGTGCTCAGGTTCAGGCGCCACGACGTCGCCATCACGCGCGACACGACGCTCTCGCGCAGCACCGAGACGACCGCGCGTTCCTTCTCCATCGTGTCGTCGATCAGCTTGCGCGCCGCGGCGACGAAGCCGGTGGACGCCGCGGTCGGCGCCGCGGGCGACACCTGGTCATCGACGGCCGCGAACGCGCGCGAGGCGCAGAGCGCCGCGAGGCACAGGAGGATGGCGGAGAAGGAAGAACGGGGCAAACGCATGGGGCCGGGCTGGACGGGACGCCGCGCGAGCGGGTGCGAGAGGCACCGGTCGGAGCGTCCTGGGGGAGTGGAGCGATGTTGCGGGACCGCCGGGAAACGCGTCAACGCATGAGCTGGCCGATTCGGGCCCTGTTCGTCTTGTAACGTTACGCGACGTGTCGGGCTCGCCCGGGTGCCCGACAGGCGCCTGCCGCCCTGGCGAGCGCGGAGGTCGCCCGCGTGTCCGGCGCCCGGCGAGCACTGGGCGCCCGGACCGCCCGGGTTCCCGCGCATTAGTTCACGCCGCTCAGGCCAGCTGCAACACCGCCGCGGCCTCGACCCCCTGTGCGGCCTGCTTCTTCAGGCGCTCCGCGGCGGTGGCGGACTCTTCGAACAGCGCTGCAATTTGTTGCGTCACCTGAATCGAGCCGGGCGACCGCGGTGCCGGTCTGGCAGGCGGCCATCCGCGCTCGAGCGCCGGCGGCCGAGCAGTCTGGCGTCAGAAGCGCGACGACACGCTGAGCCCGCCGCGCACCTGCTGCGAGGCGCTGCCCGACAGGCTGCGCGACACGACCATGTCCACCTGCAGCGTCTTCGACGCGACGAAGGCGACGCCGGTGTCGACGTTGAGCAGCGACGCGTCGGCCTGCGCGCGCGACAGGCATTGGCCGGCCAGCTCGACGAAGCCCTGCAGGCGCGGCGTCCACGACTTGCCGAGCGTCACCGCCAGCACGCCGGCCGCGTAGTGCCGGCCGTCGTCACCGCGATCGCGATAGACGCCCGGCATCACCCCCAGCGTCATCTCGCGCGGCAGCGTCCACTGCGCGGTGGCGCGCAGCGAGGGACGGACGTTGCGGTCGCGGAATGCGGGCGATCCCATGGTCGTCTCGACGTCGGCGAGCCACGCGACCCCCGGCAACCAGCCGGCGTCGCCGCCGCGCACGCGCCACTGGGCGCCCAGCGACACGTCGCTGAAGCCGCGCAGCCGGCGCAGGCGATCGTTGGCGGACTCCAGCGGCGGCTCGGCGGCGGGGCCGGCCGCGGCGGCGCGCAGCTCCATCGTCTGGCTGGCGTTGACCGGGACGTCCAGCGCCGCGAAGTGCGAGGTGAACTTGGAGCCGAGATGCGAGTGCGGGCCCGGCAGCAGCGGAAAGACGGGATCGAACTGCCACTGGCCGAGGCCGACGACCGCGGGCGAATCGAGGAAGTCGACGTGTCCGGCGGCGGGCTCGCCGAGCGCGAGGTGGCAGGCGGTCGCCACCGACAGGGCGGCGACGGCACGGAGGGCGTTGGACAGGGCGCGCATGGCAGGACTCGCAGCGGACTTCGGGAGTGCGCCGGCATGCCGCGGTCGATGCGGCCACCCAACGCGGGATGACCCGATAGTGAAGAGTCGGCGCGGCTTCGAAGGCCGCATGAGGTGCCGGAATGCGGCGCAGTTTCGCGGCGCCGCCAGCGATGGGCACTGCGCAGTGCGCGGGTCGCCACTGGCATGGGGCTTGCGTGAAGCTTCCCGATGAGATCCGGCACCGCCTTCCTGATCGCCGCGCGGCAGTGCGAGATCCATGAACTGCAGCAGCTGATGCGCACCAGCGCGCTCGTGCGTCGAGCCGGCGAGTGCGTGCATGCGTTGCAGAAGGAGCGGGGCCTCTCGAACCTCTGGCTGGGCGCGGGCGACGAGTTCGGCGCGGCATTGCAGGCGCAGGTGGATCGAACGCGGGCGTCGGAGACGGCCCTCCTGGCGGCGCTCGACGGACTGGACACCAGCGCCGGCAGGATCGGCAACGGCGCGCGCCTGTACAGCCGCGTCGCCTACGTCCTGCAAGGCCTCGAGGCGCTGCCTCAGCTGCGCGACGACGTGCTCGCGCGGCGCGTGACGGCCGAGACCAGCACGGGCGCATTCATCAAGCTGATCGGCGCCCTGCTGGCCGTCGTCTTCGAGGCGGCGGACTCGGCGACGGATCCCGGGATCTCGCGCCGCCTGGTGGCGCTGTTCCATTTCCTGCAAGGCAAGGAACTCGCCGGCCAGGAGCGCGCGACCGGCGCAGCCGCCTTTGCAAGCGGCCGCCTCGACCTGGGCGCGCAACAGCAGTGGCTGGACCTGGTCGAGTCGCAGGAGCGCTGCTTCGCGGTGTTCACCGACTTCGCCAGCGACGTGGCCGACGCCGTCGTGCAGTGGCGCGACGCGGAAGCGCACGCGCGGGCGGACGCGGTCGGGGAGCTGCGGGCGCTGGCGCTCGGAGCACCGGCGGGAGGGCGCCTGCCCGGCGGCCGCAGCCGCGACTGGTTCGACGCCTGCACGCTGCGCATCGACCGGATGCACGAAGTCGAGTCGCGGCTCGCCGACGATCTGCTCACGCGCTGTCGCGATCGCATCGCCGCCGCCGAGCTCGACCTCGAAGCGGGCCAGGCCCTGCTGAGCGACATGGCTGCGGTGCCGAAGGGAACGTTCTTCGACAGGCCGGGATCGGGGGGCGGATCCCCTTCCGCGACGACCGTCCAGATCGGCCCGCACCTCCAACGCTCGGTGCTCGACATGGTCCAGGACCAGTCGCGCCGATTGCAGTTGATGGAAGACGAACTCGCGGTCGCACGGGCCGCGTTGTCCGAGCGCAAGGTGGTGGAACGCGCGAAGGGGCTGCTCATGGCGCACCGCCGGGTGTCCGAGGCGGAGGCCCACAAGATGCTGCGCCAGACGGCCATGAACCAGAACCGCCGCCTCGTCGACGTCGCCGAGTCCGTCCTCGCGATGTCCGACTTTCTCGCGCCCCCGCCCGCGACGCCGTCGCGCTGAGCGATGCGCCGTCATGGTGCGCCGCACAACGCCGGTGCGGCACCGTGGTGCCTCGCCGATGCGCGCGACCGCCCCCGCGCTCCGCCTTCCCGGCGAAATGCCCTGAAGGCGCGCTGGCACGGGTCGTGCATGTGAAAGGCGTGACCAGCGACGGTCACTGAATTTCCGGAGCGCGGCATCCAACGGCGGGTGCGGCTTCTCCATCAAAGACAAAGGCGTCCTTGATCGCCCGACGAGCGTTGCGCTTCGCGCAACCGGCTCCTCGGGCGGACAAGGACGCCTTTTGCATTTCCGTCGCGAACCGCTCCACGCTCCCGCAGCCCCAGGAAAGGCGATCGATTCCATGACCGACACCCGCAACCCTTCGCAGGCAGCCCCTCAGCCAACCCGCCGCCAGGTGCTCCAGGCGGCCGCTGCGTCGGCGCTGGTGGTGCCGCCGGCCCTGCGCAGCGTCGTCTACGCCCAGGGTTCCGACAAGCCCGAGAAGGAGGAGGTGCGCATCGGCTTCATCCCGCTGACCGACTGCGCCTCGGTGGTGATGGCCTCGGTGCTGGGCTTCGACAAGAAGTACGGCGTCAAGATCATCCCGTCCAAGGAAGCGTCCTGGGCCGGGGTGCGCGACAAGCTGGTCAACGGCGAGCTCGACATGGCCCATGTGCTGTACGGCCTCGTCTACGGCGTGCACCTGGGCGTGGCCGGGCCGAAGAAGGACATGGCGGTGCTGATGACGCTCAACCGCAACGGGCAGGCCATCACGCTGTCGAAGGATCTCGCGGGCAAGGGCGCGGTCGACGGCGCTTCGCTGGCCAAGGTGATGGCGGCCACCAAGCGCGAATACACCTTCGCGCAGACCTTCCCGACGGGCACGCACGCGATGTGGCTCTATTACTGGCTGGCGTCCGCCGGCATCGATCCGCTGAAGGACGCCAAGGTCATCACCGTGCCGCCGCCGCAGATGGTGGCCAACATGCGCGTGGGCAACATGGACGGCTTCTGCGTGGGCGAGCCCTGGGGCCATCGCGCCATCGTGGACAACATCGGCGTCACGGCGATCACGACGCAGGACATCTGGAAGGATCACCCCGAGAAGGTGCTGGGCACGACGGCCGACTTCGTCGCGAAGAACCCCAACACCTGCCGCGCCGTGACGATGGCCATCCTCGAGGCCGGCCGCTGGATCGACGCCAGCCTGCAGAACAAGCTGAAGATGGCCGAGACCATCGCGGACAAGTCGTACGTCAACACGGGCGTCGACGCGATCAACCAGCGCATCCTGGGCCGCTACCAGAACGGCCTGGGCAAGACCTGGGACGACCCGAACCACATGAAGTTCTTCGACGGCGGCGCCGTGAACTACCCGTACCTGTCGGACGGCATGTGGTTCCTCACGCAGCAAAAGCGCTGGGGGCTGATCAAGGCGCACCCCGACTACCTGGCCGTGGCCAGGCAGATCAACCGCGTCGACATCTACAAGCAGGCCGCGAGCGCGCTCAACGTGCCGGTTCCCGCGAACCCGATGCGCGCGAGCAAGTTGCTCGACGGCACGACCTGGGACGGCAGCAATCCGGCGAAGTACGCGGACAGTTTCAAGATCCACGCCTGACCCGGCGTGCCCGACTCCCAAGGAAGCATCATGGTCAGCGCAGTCTTTCACACACCGTTCGATCCCGCCACGCGGCACGGCACCACGCCCCTGCCGGACGCCGTGCCGCCCGTCGCGGCCGCTCCGGCGATGGCGCCGCAGCACGACACTGCGGCGGCTCGCCGTCCCTGGCGCGAGCGCGTCGATGCAGGCGCCGTCGCACTGGCTGTGATCCCGCCACTGGCCGGCATCGGGTTGCTCGTCGGGATCTGGGCCCTGTGCACGATGAAGGGCACGACGTTTCCTTCTCCCGCGGCGACGTGGGACTCCGCCCGCGAGCTGTTCTCCGATCCGTTCTACCGCAAGAGCCCGAACGACGTGGGCATCGGCTGGAACATCCTCGCCTCCCTCGGCCGCGTCGGGTTCGGCTTCGGGCTCGCCGCGCTGGTGGGCATTCCGCTGGGCTTCCTGATCGGGCGCTTCGATTTCCTGAACCGCATGGTCTCCCCGTTGATCAGCCTGCTGCGGCCGGTGTCGCCGCTGGCGTGGCTGCCGATCGGGCTGCTGGTGCTGAAGTCGGCCAACCCGGCGGCGATCTGGACGATCTTCATCTGCTCGATCTGGCCGATGGTCGTCAACACCGCGATCGGCGTGCAGCGCGTGCCGCAGGACTACCTCAACGTCGCCCGCGTGCTGAACCTGTCCGAGTGGAAGGTGATCACGCGCATCCTGTTCCCCGCCGTGCTGCCCTACCTGCTCACGGGCGTGCGCCTGTCGGTGGGCACGGCGTGGCTGGTGATCGTCGCCGCGGAGATGCTCACGGGCGGCGTGGGCATCGGCTTCTGGGTGTGGGACGAGTGGAACAACCTCAACGTGCCGCACATCCTGGTCGCGATCTTCGTCATCGGCATCGTCGGGCTGCTGCTCGAACAGGCGCTGATGCTGGTGGCGCGCCGCTTCAGCTACGACGAGTGAGGACAGTCATGAAACAACCTCCCGACTTCATCTCCGTCCAGGGCGCCGAGATGGTGTTCAAGACGAAGCGCGGCCCGTTCCATGCGCTGCGCGCGATCGACCTGAAGGTGGCCCAGGGCGAGTTCGTGACCTTGATCGGACACTCCGGCTGCGGCAAGTCGACGCTGCTGAACCTCATCGCGGGCCTGACGCGCGCCACCGACGGCGTGCTGCTGTGCGACGGGCGCGAGATCTCCGCGCCCGGCCCGGAGCGCGCCGTCGTGTTCCAGAACCACTCGCTGCTGCCCTGGTTGACGTGCTTCGAGAACGTGCACCTGGCGGTCGAGCGCGTGTTTGGCGCCAAGGAGACGGCGGCGCAGTTGAAGGCGCGCGTCCTGGACACGCTGGCGCTCGTGGGCATGAGCCACGCGGCCGCCAAGCGGCCGCAGGAGATTTCCGGCGGCATGAAGCAGCGCGTGGGCATCGCGCGCGCGCTCGCCATGGAGCCCAAGGTCCTGCTGCTCGACGAGCCGTTCGGCGCGCTCGACGCGCTGACCCGCGCGCACCTGCAGGACGAGTTGCTCAAGATCGTCGAGCGCATGCGGTGCACCGTGGTGATGGTGACGCACGACGTCGACGAGGCCGTGCTGCTGTCCGACCGCATCGTGATGATGACCAACGGCCCGGCCGCGACCATCGGCGACATCGTGCAGGTCAACCTGCCGCGGCCGCGCGACCGCGTTGCCCTGGCCGACGACCCGCACTACATGCATTGCCGCAAGGCGGTGCTGGACTTCCTGTACACCCGCCACAGCCGTCCGGCCGTGGCCGCGTGAGGGCCGACTAGATGAGCTCGAAGATGAAACTCGTGATGATCGGCAACGGCATGGCCGGCGTCCGAACGCTGGAGGAGTTGCTGAAGATCGCCCCCGATCTCTACGACATCACCGTGTTCGGGGCCGAGCCGCATCCCAACTACAACCGCATCCTGCTGTCGCCGGTGCTCGCCGGCGAGCAGACTCTTCACCAGATCGTGCTGAACCCGTTGGCCTGGTATGCGGAGAAGGGCATCACCTTGCACCTGGGCAAGGCGGTGACGCGCATCGATCGCGTCAAGCGCGTGGTGCATTGCGCGGACGGCACCACGGCGCCCTACGACCGCTTGCTGATCGCCACCGGCTCGACGCCGTTCATCCTGCCGGTGCCCGGCAAGTCGCTGGAGGGCGTGATCGGCTACCGCGACATCGCCGACACCGAGGCCATGATCGATGCCGCGACGAAGTACAAGCATGCGGTCGTGATCGGCGGCGGCCTGCTGGGCCTGGAGGCGGCCAACGGCCTGATGCTGCGCGGCATGAAGGTGACCGTGGTGCACATCGCGCCATGGCTGATGGAGCGCCAGCTCGACGACGTCGCGGGCGGCCTGCTGCGCAAGTCGCTGGTGGATCGCGGGCTGGACTTCCTCATCGGCGCGCAGACCGAGTCCCTGGTCGGCGACAGCGCGGACGGCGCGAGCGGGCGCGTGAAGGCCGTGCGCTTCAAGGACGGCACCGAGGTGCCAGCCGATCTCGTCGTGATGGCCGCGGGCATCCGTCCGAACACCGCGCTGGCGGAATCGGCCGGCCTGCACTGCCAGCGCGGCATCGCCGTCACCGACACGCTGCAGACCGTGACGGACGCGCGCATCTGGGCGGTCGGAGAATGCGCGGCGCATCGCGGCATCGCCTACGGGCTGGTGGCGCCGCTGTTCGAGCAGGCCAAGGTCTGCGCGACCCACCTGGCCGAGTTCGGCATCGGCCGCTACCTCGGCAGCCAGGTCTCGACCAAGCTCAAGGTCACCGGCATCGACCTGTTCTCGGCCGGCGACTTCATGGGCGGCGAGGGCTGCGACGAGATCGTGCTGTCCGACCCGCAGGGCGGCGTCTACAAGAAGCTCGTGATCCGGGACGACAAGCTGGTGGGCGCCTGCCTGTACGGCGACACGGTGGACGGCAGCTGGTACTTCAAGCTGCTGCGCGAAGGCCGGTCGGTGACGGACATCCGCGACCGGCTGATGTTCGGCGAGTCCAGCCTCGGCGACGCCGGCCACCAGGGCCAGAGCCGGGCCGCGGCGATGGCCGACGCCGACGAGGTCTGCGGCTGCAACGGCGTGACCAAGGGCACGATCTGCAAGGCGATCAAGGACAAGGGGCTGTTCACGCTGGACGACGTGCGCAGGCACACCAAGGCGAGCGCGTCGTGCGGCTCGTGCACCGGGCTGGTCGAGCAGATCATCATGGCCACGGCCGGCGGCGACTACTCCGCCGCGCCCAAGAAGAAGGCGATGTGCGCCTGCACCGACCACTCGCACCAGGACGTGCGTGACGCCATCCGCCAGCTGCACCTGTTGACGATCGCCGACATCCAGCGCGCGCTGTCCTGGCGCACGCCCAACGGCTGCGCGTCGTGCCGGCCGGCGTTGAACTACTACCTGATCAGCACCTGGCCCAAGGAGGCCCGGGACGATCCGCAGAGCCGCTACATCAACGAGCGCTCGCACGCCAACATCCAGAAGGACGGCACCTACTCCGTGATCCCGCGCATGTGGGGCGGCGAGACGACCGCGTCGGAACTGCGGCGCATCGCCGACGTCGTCGACAAGTACAAGATCCCGACGGTCAAGGTCACCGGCGGCCAGCGCATCGACCTGCTGGGCGTGAAGAAGGAAGACCTGCAGGGCGTGTGGAAGGACATCGGCATGCCCTCGGGCCACGCGTACGCGAAGGCCTTGCGCACCGTCAAGACCTGCGTGGGCAGCGAGTGGTGCCGCTTCGGCACGCAGGACTCCACGCAGATGGGCAAGGACCTCGAGCGCGCGCTGTGGCGCATGTACGCGCCGCACAAGGTCAAGCTGGCCGTGTCGGGCTGCCCGCGCAACTGCGCCGAATCGGGCATCAAGGACGTCGGGATCATCGGCGTGGACTCCGGCTGGGAGCTCTACGTGGGCGGCAACGGCGGCATCAAGACCGAGGCCGGCCAGTTCTTCTGCAAGGTGCGCACGGCCGAGGAGGTGATGGAGGTCAGCGGCGCCTTCCTGCAGCTGTACCGCGAGGAGGGCTGGTACCTCGAGCGCACCGTGCACTGGATCGCGCGCGTGGGCCTGGACGGCATCAAGCAGCGCGTGCTCGACGACCTGGCCAACCGCAAGGCGTTGTGGGAGCGCCTGCAGTTCGCGCTCGACGGCGAGCCCGACCCGTGGTTCGAACATGACAAGGCAGCAGTGGATACGCGGCAATTCATCCCGCTGGTGCCGGTGTGAGGAGACAAGACAACATGAATGACTGGACTTTCATCTGCCGCGTCGACGACATCCCCGTGCTCGGCGCGCGCCGCGTGCGGCGTCCGGCGGGCACGGACGTCGCGATCTTCCGCACCGAGGACGACCGCGTCTTCGCGCTGCTCGATCGCTGCCCGCACAAGGGCGGCCCGCTGAGCCAGGGCATCGTGTTCGGCGAGCACGTGGCCTGCCCGTTGCACAACTGGGCGATCTCGCTGGTGGACGGCGAGGCGCGCGCGCCCGACATCGGCTGCGCGACCCGCTTCGCGGTGCGCGTCGAGGCCGGCGTCGTGAGCCTTCTCGGGAGCGAGCTCGCGACGCTGGGCATCGACAAGGCTGCACTGGCAGGGGTGGATCCTGCGACTGCGCGCGGGATGACGGCAACCTTGTCGTCCAACCCGAGGGCGTCCTCGCCATCCGACGCAAACCCATGCCCGTCATCCTGCGCGCAGTCGCAGGATCCACGCGTCGCGACGCCTATCTTCAGCGTCTGAACCCGGCATGACCCCGTCGCCGCGGATCGTCCCGATCGCCTCTCTGCAGGCCGGCGAGACGCGCTCCACCTGCCCGTACTGCGGCACCGGCTGCGGCGTGGTGATCCGCACCGAGGGCGCGACGATCGTGGACGTGCGCGGCGACCCCGATCACCCGGCCAACTTCGGCCGCCTGTGCGCCAAGGGCAGCACGCTGCACCTGACGGCCGCGCCGCACGTGAGCGCCCAGGCGCGCCTGCTGCAGCCGATGCGGCGCGAGCGGCGCGCTGCGGCGCCGACGGCGATCGGCTGGGAGGACGCGGCGTCGCTGCTCGCCGAGCGCATCGTCGGCACCGTCGAGGCGCACGGCCCGGACGCGGTGGGGCTCTACGTCTCGGGGCAGTTGCTGACCGAGGACTACTACGTGTTCAACAAGCTCGCCAAGGGGCTGCTGGGCACCAACAACATCGACACCAACTCGCGCCTGTGCATGTCCAGCGCGGTGGCGGGCTACAAGGCCACGCTGGGCGTCGACGCGCCGCCGGGCTGCTACGAGGACCTCGCCGAGGCCGACCTCGTCTTCATCACCGGCAGCAACCTCGCGTGGGCACATCCGATCCTGTGCCGCCGCCTGGAGGACGCCAAGGCCGCGCGGCCCGCGCAGAAGTGGATCGTCGTCGATCCGCGCAGGACCGAGACGGCGGCGATGGCCGACCTGCACCTGCAGATCCTGCCGGGCAGCGACGTGGCGCTCGCCAACGGCCTGCTGCACCTGATGCTGTGGGAAGGCCTCGCGGACCACGCCTTCATCCGCGCGCACACGACGGGCTTCGAGACCTTGCGCGACCGCGTGCGCGAGTGCACGGCGCGCGAGACCGCGCGCGTGACGGGCCTGCGCGAGCAAGACATCGTGACGGCCGCGCGCTGGTGGGGCGCGTCGGCGGCGGTGCTGTCGTTGTACTGCCAGGGCCTGAACCAGAGCGCGCAGGGCACGGCCAACAACGCGTCGCTGATCAACCTGCACCTGGCCACCGGCCAGATCGGCCGGCCCGGTGCCGGCCCGTTCTCGCTGACGGGTCAACCGAACGCGATGGGCGGCCGCGAGGTGGGCGGCCTCGCGAACCTGCTGTCCGCGCACCGCGACCTGGCCAACCCGGCGCACCGCGCGGAGGTCGCGGCGCTGTGGGGCGTGGACGACGTGCCGGCGCATCCGGGCAAGACCGCGATCGAGATGTTCGAGGCCGCGGCCGACGGCGAGATCAGGCTGTTGTGGATCGCCTGCACCAACCCCGCGCAGTCGCTGCCCGACCAGGCCACCGTGCGGCGCGCCCTCGAGCGCGCCGAGTTCGTCGTGTTGCAGGAGGCCTTCGCCACGACGGCGACCGCCGCGTTCGCCGACCTGCTGCTGCCGGCGTCGACCTGGGGCGAGAAAAGCGGCACCGTCACCAACAGCGAGCGGCGCATCAGCCGCGTGCGTCCGGCCCTCGCGGCCCCGGGCGAGGCGCGCGACGACTGGCGCATCGTCGTCGACGTCGCGCGCCGCGCCGAGGCCCGCCTGCGCCCCGGCCGGCCGTCGCTGTTTCCGTACGACGACGTCGAGTCCGTCTGGAACGAGCACCGCGAGACGACGCGCGGCCGCGACCTCGACATCACCGGCCTCAGCTACGCGCTCATCGAACGCGACGGCCCGCAGCAGTGGCCCTGCCCGGAAGGCGCGACGGGCGGCCAGGCGCGCCTGTACACCGACGGCCGCTTCGCGACGCCGGACGGGCGCGCGCGCTTCTTCGACGCCGACGCGAAGCCCCCCGCGGAGCCGCGCGACGCGCGCTTCCCGTTCTCTCTGACCACCGGCCGGCTGCGCGACCAGTGGCACGGCATGAGCCGCACGGGCACGCTGGGGCGGCTGTTCGGCCACGTGGCCGAGCCCTCGATCGACCTGTGCGCGCAGGACATGGCGCGCCTGAACCTGGGCGATGGCGACCTGGTGCGCGTCGCGTCGCGGCGCGGCGAACTGGTGTTGCCTGCGCGGCGCAGCGCCGCGCAGGCGTCGGCGCAGGCGTTCATCGCGATGCACTGGGGCGAGGAAGTGCTCACCGGCAGCGGCGAAGGCGCCGCGCCGTTCGCGGGCGTCAACGGGCTGACCACGCCCGCGTATTGCCCGCAGGCCAGGCAGCCCGAACTCAAGCACTGCGCCGTGCGCATCGCGCGCGCCGGCCTGCCGTGGCGCCTGCGCGCCATGGCCTGGCTGCCGCAGGCCGAGGTGCTGGCGCGGCGCGAACGCATCCGGCCCGGGCTCGCCGGCTTCGGCTACGCCGCTTGCCTGCCCTTCGGCCGCGAGCCGGACGCGCAGGGCCGCGTGGGGCTGTGGCTCGACGCGGCGGCCGTCGAGGCGCCGGACGCCGCGTTGCTCGACGCGCTGCGCGCCGAGCTGGGCTTGCAGGCCGACGTGCTCGACTACCGCGACCCGCGCACGGGCGTGCAGCGCGCGCTGCGGGTCGTGCGCGACGGCGCGGGCGCGGAGCGGCTGCACGCGTTCTGGATCTCCGGCATCGACGCCGCCGACGCCGCGCTCTCGCAGTGGTGGCGCGAGACGCTGCAGGGCGACGCCGCGTTGACTCTGCCCGCGCGCCGCATGCTGGCCCCGGGTGCGCGCGAGGGCCAGGGCGGCGGCGCGGCGAGCCCGCAGCTGTGCACCTGCTTCGACGTCAGCGTCGCGCAGGCCACGGCGGCGTTGGCCGCGGCGAGCGGCGATCCGGCGCAGCGCATCGCCCAGGCGCAGAACCAGCTGCGCTGCGGCACCAACTGCGGCTCCTGCCTGCCGCACCTGCGCCGCCTCGCCCAGGAACAATGCAACCCGGTCCTCGAGGGATGACATGACGACCCCTTCACCGCACCCCGTCCACCTCGTCGGCGCCGGCCCCGGCGATCCCGAACTGCTCACGCTCAAGGCCTGGCGCGTGATCCGGGCCGCGAGCGTGATCCTGGTCGACGACCTGGTGGGCGAGCGCGTGCTCGAGTCGGCGCTCGACGGCGTGGCGCCGCCGCCCCGCGTCGTCCACGTCGGCAAGCGCGGCGGCTGCGCGTCGACGCCGCAGGACTTCATCGAGAAGCTGATGGTGCGCGAGGCGCTCGCGGGCGAGCGCGTCGTGCGCCTGAAAGGCGGCGATCCGCTCGTGTTCGGACGCGCGGGCGAGGAGGTCGCGGCGTTGCGCGCGGCCGGGTTGGAGGCGGTGGTGGTCAACGGCGTCACGTCGGCGCTCGGTGCGGCCGCGTCGCTGGGCATCGGCTGGACCGATCGCGGCGTCGATGCGCAGGGCGTGCTGCTGGTCACCGGCCACACCCGCCTCGATGGCGATGGCCAGGACTGGGACGCGATCGGCCGCGTGGCGGCGAGCGGCGTCACGCTGGTGGTCTACATGGGCATCACGCGCCTGCCGGCGATCGTCGACGCGCTGCGCACGCACCTGCCGGCGGACCTGGCCGTCGCGGTGGTGCAGCACGCGACCACGGACCGCGAGCGGGCGCTGCGCGGGACGCTGGGCGGGCTCGTCGGCTTGGTCGCGTCGCACGGCATCGGCAGTCCGGCGATCCTGATCATCGGCCGGGTCACCGAGGCGGCCCGCGTTGCGGCGCGCTCCGGCGAGCTGGACGCCGATGCCACGCGCGTGATCAGCTACTGACCTGTGCGAACGGTCCCGAGGTGCCCGACCTCGATCCCCGGAGACTCGACGCTGTTCGTTGGCAAGCGTGGAGTCATCAACCCAGGGATCGAGGTCAGATACCGTCTTGGCCGTCAAGTGCCAATTGACCAAACCGAGGGTCGAAACCGACCCCTTTGCAGACGATGGCGTGCATGAGGTGGACGAGTTTGTGCATCGAGGCCAAGGCAGCAGACTTCTTGGGTTTGCCAGCAGCGACCAGGCGGTCGCGGAATGCCTTGATCGTCGGATTGTGTTTCGCGGCCACCAACGTGGGCATGAACAAGGCATGACGAATTCGAGGGTG
>FTJN01001624.1_pt4 | contig 39548 bp, 28 predicted proteins | sample 1658361 | NCBI WGS metagenome assembly FTJN01 (sample SAMEA3914819, study PRJEB12502) | metagenome | biome: forest; material: soil | place: Canada | collected 2010-06-26 | depth 0.3 m
CCTTTCGGCTAAGACCGCGCTTCCGCAAGGCGGAAGCACCCGTAGCTCAGCTGGATAGAGCGTTGCCCTCCGAAGGCAAAGGTCACACGTTCGAATCGTGTCGGGTGCGCCAAAATATCATTTAAAATCAATATCTTATGACCGGCCCGTCGCTTGCTGACCGCGATGATTTAGGTCCGGGTCATCACATGGTCATCACGGCCGAGGCTGGCTCGACTCACTGAATTGCCGCCCTCTTGGCCACCAGGCCGCGCTTGGCCTGCGCGTTCCACGCCACCTCATTGTCGCGCGGCAGGTAGACCGACAGGATGGTCACGATGGACGCGATGGCGTGGCCGGTGATCGCGGCGATCTCGATGGGCGTGCACTCATGCCGGGCGAGCTGGACGACGCAGCTATGGCGGAGCCACTTCAGCAGCAGATGGCGCGGCGAGGCGCTAGGATCGCGCTGGAGGGCTTTTTCGTGGACGGCGTCACGGACCTCCGCGAAGACCTTGCTCAGGCGCTGCTCACTGTACGCCAGGCCTGCGGTCTCATCACGGAAGACAAAGAGCTGATTGCCGAGCGCCTTGGCCAGCAGCTCGCGCAGAATGTCGGACACCTGGATCGTGACGTAGCTGTCGGTCTTCGACTGGTGGAAGCGGAAGACGCCCGTGTCGGAGGTGTACTCGGCGCCGGAGCGGAAGGCGCGGACGTCGGTCAGCCGTTGGCCGATCTCCCACTCCAGCAGGATCACGAGGGCGATGCTCTCGCGGTTCATGGCGCGGGCCTCAGCGACGTAGAGGTCCACGTCCTCCTGCTCCCAGACCATGGCCCGGCTCTTGGGAACCTTGACCTTGATCTTCGAGCAGGGGTTGTCGGTACGCCAGCCCTTGGCGATGGCCTGGTCCATGATCATGCGCAGGACGACCTGGACGTGCTTCTTGGTGGACAGGCGGTCATTGTAGTGGGCCAGGAACTTCTCGATCTCGGCCCGTGTCAGGGTGGTCGGGTCGATCCCGTTCCTGCTCTCACACCAGGCCGCGACGCTCTTGGCGTAGTGGCGATAGCCGGCCTGCGTCTTGACGTTCGCCGGCCACAGGCTCGACTCCTGCCATGCGCTGATCAGGGCGCGTAGCGTGCGTTCCTTCTCGGCCGCCGCCTTGCCAAGCCGGGCACGCAGCAGGTCCGCGTGTAGGGCCGCCGCGTCCCGCTGGATAGCGGCCACCTCAAGGGCGTTGCTGAGGTCCCCCGTGCGGGGTCCGTTGATGGGCAGGGGGATTGCTGGCAACCAGCCTGGGGGCCTTAGCCTAGTTGGAACCTGGAGGTAAACGCGAGCGGTCCCGCCAAGCCGCGCCTTTGTCACGACGTACAATCCGAGCGTAGGCGTCACGGAAGGCGTCGGGGTCGAAGCCCGCTTCTTTGGGCGGTTCAGGCTGGACTTCATTTCCGGATATCCCGAGGGCGGTGAGAACGGCATTTCGATTGAAGATGAACCCGGCTCCGCCCCGGTCGATCGGCGCGGGCATTAGGCCGGCGTCGATCCGGCGCCAGAGGGTCCCGCGCGAATATCCTGCAAGGGCGCATACTTCTGGCGTCGTGATGCGAGGGCTGGGGTCGGTCATGGGCGGGCCTCGGGAGCATCTGGTCGCCGAGTGCATTCCCGCTCGGCGCGGTTATCCGGCGCCGGGGTCTTCGTCCCAACACCGCGAGCGTTACGTCCGAGGCGACGTGTAAGAGGGAATGTCCCGAGACACCCTTGCTCGCGGCGGGCAGTTGGCCACGCTTTGAACGCGCGGCCAAGAGGCTAGGCGGCTAGGGGGTGCTCGCCAAGGACATGGGCGGCCGTGCCGGCGCGTGCGAGTTGGCCGGCGGTGGTCGCGGCGGCCCTGGCCATTTCTTGGGTCAGCCGCGCTTCGCCTTCCCAATCTCGATGCGCGGACTCCAGGCCGGCCTTTGCCAGGCGCGCGGCTTGCTCTGCCAGCTCCAGCGCGACCGTCATCGCGGCGACATACCGGGCCTTGGGGCAATTGGGGGTGACGTGGGGTTTGCGGACGGCGCGCAGAGCGCTAAGCGTAACGACAGCTTGGACCATGACGATCTCCTTCGTCTGTTTCTGGTGAGGCCCGGTGTGGAAGGTCGAATCTCCCGCCGGGCCGTTTCGTGTAGTACGCGAATATGTTTCCATCGGTCAATGGCCGTGTTACGTGAGCGGCATGAAACGTCCCGTCACCCTCCCGCATCTAGTCCAACTCCGGCTCTCCGATGAGTTGACGAAGAAGATCGACGACTGGCGCCGCGTCCAGGACGACATCCCGACGCGTTCGGAGGCGATCAGGCGCCTAGTTGAGCAGGGCCTGACGCCGCCGAAATAGGTGCGTGCCTGCCAGCGTCTGAACGCTGCCGCGCCAACGTGTGCCGAGCGAGCGGGATTTCCCCTATGGGGTCTGCCAAGCAACCAATTATCTGACTTTATACCCCCCCCTCCCTAATCCCCCTCGCTCGTTAGAAGCGGTGAGATCGTTGGCCCGCTTGAGTTTCCGATAGGACCGAGCGGGACGGCGGTGGCGAGTGGGGATGCTGGCCACACTGTTGCGGGACGTCCGCCTCGATGAGGTCCGTCCCGCTCGCTCGGCTCTAATGCCCCGCTTGCAGCCTACCCATTAGAGCCGTCAGTCGATGGCGCCGAGGATGTGGCATGTGCGGCCCATTAGCTGCCGTTTAGGTGCACGGCGCAGCGGACTACCGCGCAGATCATGGCCCTATGCGGTATCTACGAGGTCGCCGTGCGTTGGGGGGGAATGTGCATTGGGTCAGCGTCAATTCATGACCAAACACGACGCACCCCCCTCGCAAGCGCCAGCCAAGGGTCGCATTAGGCCCGCTTTGGCCGCCGCAATCAGGCTGATAGTTGAAGAAGGCAACACGCAAGCTCAAGCGGCTCAAGCCGTTGGAATGAATGCGGTTTCGCTGTCCCTGGCGCTCAAAAAGCCGCACGTAGTGGCCCTGAGAAGCGCTGTTAAGCGCGCGTGGCTGGGCTCGGAAACCGACAAGGCCTGGCTGACCATGGCCCATTTGGCCAGCAATGCCGCTTCCGAGGACGTTCGGTTCAAGTCGGCCAAGGTGTTCCTGGAGGCTGCTGGTGAGCTGGAGCGCACTGGCGATGACGGCAGCAAGGGTCCGCGCTCGCTGGTCCAGATCGTGCTTCACCACCCCGCCTCCGTCAGCTCGCCAGCGGGCGGCCTTCCCGGCGTGGTGGAGGTCGTGCCGCCCGGCCGAGGTGGCAGCCGATACGGCGTCGTCGAGGCCGGATAGCGACTGTTAGCCGGTCGTTCACGCGTGTGCGTCCTGGTTGCGGGATCGAGCAAACAGGACGCACAACTTGAAAACAATCCCCACGGACTTTCCCCCGACCATCGTAGGCAGCCGCGTTGAGATCGCCGGCTTCCTTGCTGATTTGCGTTATCAAGCCGGGTTGACCGGCGAGGAGTTTGACGACGTCGCGGGCTGGGCGGACCGTTATATCGGGAAGCTCGAATGCGGGATGCGGCAGGGCTTCGTGATCGAGCCGGGCAAAATCACCGTGTCAGCCATGGCCGATGTCTGGCTGCAATGCCTCGGCGCGCGACTCGTCCTGATGACGATCGAGCAGGCAGACGCCGTTGGCGCAGTGCCGTGCCCACCGCGTAGTCGGACAGTCCACTAACGGGCTCGCACGCGGTCCACTGCCAGGCATCCGACCATTCATCGGTTGCCTGGCGTCATCGAACACCAGGCGCAGCAAGGGTTACGGCCAGACCCGTCCAACTTCGTGCGCATTGGACGGGTCCTTGCCGCCCCGGAATGCCCCTAGCCTCCTCGCTTTCATCCCCTCCGTTTCGGCCGGCCTCAGTCCGCCAGCACCCACCCTCAGGCGTCACCTGTGCAGCCCGGCAATTCCCTGGAGGGGTTGGGTGGGGGTGGGGGGTAAAATCCCCCGTCGTCCAGGTGCGTGGGGTATCGGACGCGGAAAATTCCAGCCTGAGACCTCCAAATTTTTTTGGCGGGTCGGAAAGTCTCGCCGGTTAGACGCGCGGAGGCATCGGGCCGATCACAATGGACGCCAGGGGGTTGCTCGGCAGGCCGGGGACTGGAAGCGATGGGCCTGGCACCGCCGGTATGCCAATGGCGATCAACGCTGCAATAAAGACGTCAGCGTTCGGCCCGCCAACCCGCACACTTTTGCTGGAGGGAGGACCGGTCCATGAAGCGCTACCGCACGCGTCTACTCCCGCCGCTTTTAGTGCTTGAAGCAGTTTATCGGCATACTGCAACGTCTCGCCATCAGTTGCGTAGGTGACGACCTCTGCTCTTAGGCCTGCATGAGGACCAAGGATCGACTTGAGGTGGGCGATCTGATCTGGAGTGATGGTCCGTGACGCGACGTTTTTCTCCAACGTAACGCGAGCATCGCGCTCATTCTCGATGTGCTGGGTGAGTTTCAGGTTTTCCTGCCGCAGCTCAGCGGCGGCGACCTCTAGCGCACCAGCACGCTCTGCCGCAGCAGCCGCGCGTTCATTGGCCAGTGCGGCGCCCTCGGCCGCACGGGCAGCGACCGCCGCAAGTTTGGCCGTCTCCACGTCGGCGCGGCGAGAAACCTCAAGGCCACCAGCATACGAGCCGAGGCCCAGCATAGCAGCCGCCACGGCCAGACATGCGGCTGCGACTTGCGCGATGGTGATGAGGCCTTTCAGAGCCTCCGTGTCGAACCCACCCATGCGCCGCTCCACCCTCATGCTGAACCTTAAGCTGGTCCGCGACCGAAACAGAAGAATGGAGTTCGATTGGGCCAACAACCCCTGTCCGCTTCTAGGCCGTTAGCCTCCGTTACGCGTGCCAAGTGCCGTATGCCGGTGTGCGTTGAGGTTCGAGGTTGTTCGTCCAAGTTCACGGGACGCGCTCCCCACCGGGACAGCGGAATGTCCCCACGGGGGCCGGGACCCACCCATGCCAGTGACGCCACTTACCCACGAAACCGCCAAGGTCGGCGACATTTTCACGGCCACGTCGGGCCGGCAGTTCAAGAAGGTTTTGTCGCCTTACGCGAACGACGGCGTCACGACCATGAACGTCCTTCAGGACGCGGAAGGCGGCTCGACGGCGGCCACGGCCATCGCTCCGCCGCGCCGGAAGAAGGCGGCCCCGGTGGTCAAGCCGGCCGCGCAGGCTCCAGTAGCGGCTGTCGCCCCGCCGGCCGTGGTCGCCCCCGTCGCTGGCGTGCAGCCCGTCGCCGCGCCCGATCCGGCCCCGGTCGAGCTTCCCCATGACGACAATCAGGAAGAGGCCCATAAGGCCGAGCTGGCGACGCGGCAGGCGGCGGCCGATGCGCACCTCCAGGCCGAAGACGATTTCCACGCGGAGATCGCCGCCACGCCCCCGGCGGCCCCGAAGCCGGCCCTCCCGACCATCGACGTGAAGAACATCCAGCAGGCCGGCTTCCTGCCGATCACGCCCGCCATGGGCGCCGACATCGGGCGCGGCATCCTGGAGACGCCTTCGATGATCGGCCTAGGCGCCCGCGACGCGGTCCGCAATATCGTCGGCTTCTCGGATCACATCGGCGACCTGGTCGAGGAGCACGTCCCCGGCACGCTGTACTGGAAGGGCTTCGACCACAACCCGGACACGCCGCACGAGGTGGGGATCACGACGGCCGCCAAGGCTAGGGAAATGGGTCTGCCGGATAATCGTCCCGGCGCCATGTTCGACCGCGCCCTCCCGCTCGGTCCCGAGGATCATCCGCACAGCGTCACCGGCGGCCTGGTCAAGGGCGTCGCTCAGTTCACCACGGGGATGCTGGCGGGCGGCGCCGCGCTCAAGGGCTGGAAGGTCGCGGCCGGCACGGGCACGGTCGTGAAGGCCATGGCCGAGGGGGCGATTGCCGACTTCGGCGCCTTTGACGCCCACCAGGCCCGGCTGTCCGACTTCCTGAAGAAGGTCGCGCCCGACGCGGTCAAGCCCGTGTTCGAGTACCTGTCGTCGGACCCTCGCGATGGTGAGGTCGAGGGCCGCCTGAAGAACGCCCTGGAGGGCCTTGGCCTTGGCCTGGCCATGCAGGGCATCATCAGCGCCGCTCGCCAGCTCCGCGCTGGCCGGCTCGCCCAACGCGCCGCCGCCATCCAGGCCGAGGAGGAGGGCCTGCAAGGCGTCATCGACGCGCCCCAAAGCGTCCTGGAGGCCGAGGCCGCGAAGTTCCATGAGGACCTGGGCGCCGACGTCGGGGACCCTCTGGCCGAGGGCTTCGTCATCAACCGGAAGTTCCCGCTGAAGCCGGGCGAAGTGGCGCGAGTCGCGGACGCCGGTGAAATGGGCCCGAACGCTGTCGGTCTTAACTACGCCAAGATCGCCGACAGTTCCGATATGCAGGCGGCGGCCGTCCAGTTCTACGACGCCTTCCACCCTGAGATCACGGCGGCCAAGCGCGGCGTCCAATCCATTGAGCAGCAGATTGACGACGCGTTCGGCGCCGACGTCACGCGCCTGCTAGGCGAATGGAAGCCTGGCAAGGCCATGGCCAGCCACGAGCTGACCGCGCTCCGCTTCGCTCAGGCCGCCGCGATGAAGGACTTCCTAGCCCACGCACGGGCCATCGGCGGCGGCGACTCCTCGCTGGCCAAGCAAGCCGCGTTCCTCCAGACGGGCGGGGTCCTGGACGCCATGACCCGTGCGGTTGAGGGCGGCAAGGCCGAGGCGGCCCGCACCCTGCGCACCCTGCGCGAGACGATCCCTTCCATGGTCGGCGACGTCCACACCTCGGCCGACGCGATCAGCTTCTACCGCAAGGTGGACGCCCTGGTCGCCGGCGCCGGCGGGAAGGAAATGGTCGAGCGCGCGGCCAAGGCGTTCCTCACCGTGGCGAAGCACAACCCGCTGGGCACATCCAAGTTCCTGCGCTTCATCGACCACTACGGGAAGTTCAACAGCAGCGTTAAGGAGCACCTGTCGGTTTTCATGACCAACGGCCTGCTGTCGATCCCCGGCAACACGGCCAACATCATCGGCAACGCGTCCGCCATGATCTGGGAACCGATGATGCGCACGCTCGCGCCGCACCTGTCGGATGCGGTCGGCGCCACCAGTCACATCGCCCACGGCGAGGGGTGGCAAATGATGGTCGGCATGAAGGCTGCTTTCGGTGACATCTTCCGGCTCAGCGAGCACATCAACGCCGGCACGGACATCAAAGCCCACCTCGGCCTGTTGAACCTGGATCACGCCAAGTCCCAGACCAAGGCGTTCGCCAGCTACGAGCGCGAGGAGGTCAGCCGGGCGACAGAAGCCCGTCTCGGACCTGGCATCGAGCGCGGGCCGGAGTCGGATACTGCGCTTGGGCGCGTAGCTCGCTTCGTGTGGGGGGGCATCAAAATCCCTGGGCACATTAACGGTCTCATGGACGACTTCACCAAGATCATCAGCGGACGGGCCGAGCTGCACGCTCAAGCCTACCGCCAGGCCATGAAGGACGCCGAGACTGGTCTGATCACCCGCGACCAAGTGGGCGTCCAGATGACGAAGCACATGGAGGACCCCAGCGCCGCCATGCTGGAGAAAGTGATCTTCGCCCAAAAGGAGCTGTCCTGGACCCGCGAAGCCGACACCAAACTTGGCGACTTTACCAAAGCTTTGACGGGCCTGCGCGCGTTCGGTGACAGCATCCCAGTTCCCATGCCGCTGGGCACGTCGATCCTGCCGTTCGTCCGCACGCCGGCCAACGTCTTTAGCTACGGGATGCGCAACAGCGCGTTCGCACCGCTCAGCGCGCGGTGGTTCGAGGAGATCCGATCGGCGGACGGCGCGACCCGCCAACTCGCCCTGACCAAGTACGCGGCCGGCTCGCTGGCCACCCTTTGGGTAATGGACCACGTCGCTACCGGGCAGATCACCGGCGGAGGCCCCAAGGACCCTGCTCAGAGGGCGGCGATGACACGGGTGGACCCTGTCACCCACAACACGCTGTGGCAGCCCTACAGCATCCGTGTTGGAGATCGGTGGTTCGACTACTCGCGCCTCGACCCGGCTGCGACGCCGCTATCTGTGGCGGCCGACGTGTCCGAAGGCTGGCTTGGCAACGACTGGACGGATGACCGCGCACAGAGCGCCTTCGAAGTGTTCTCCGCCGGCTCCATGAGCGTGGGCGCGGCCTTCATGAACAAGTCCACCATGCAGGGCATGAGCCAACTCATGGATGCAATCTCGTCGTCGCAGCAGGGCGGGACGGCCAAGGCCGAGACCTTCATGGAGAAACGGGCTCTGTCGATGATGCTGTTTTCCAGCGCCTTGGGATCGTTCCGCCGCCAGGAAGACCCTTATCAACGGGAGGTGAGCGGTCTAGTGGACGCCTTCAAGAACGACATCCCCGGCCTGTCGAGCACGCTGCCGGAGTCGTTCGACCTGTGGGGCCGGCCACGCACCTATGAGTCGGGCCTCGGTTCGGTCTACGACTTCCTGGTCCCAATGCGCACCCACCAGATTGGCGGCGAGCCGGCCGACCGGGAAATGCTGCGTCTGGGCTATGCTCGTCAGATGCCGTCCAGGACCTTGACCCTACCAGGCGGACGGTCGGTGAACTTGCGAAATTACCCGACGATCGCCAACGAAATCCTCACGCGGGGCGGCCCCGAGGCCCTGCAAGAGATCAACGACCTGGTCACCGGCGCCTCGCCCAACAGCGATTATTACAACAGCCTGGCGGACGGCTCAGATCAGAATGCGCCCGGCTCGAAGGCGCGCTACCTGCGCGGCCGGCTTGACTTCCACTACGGGCAGGCGGCGCGGACGGTGAAGCAGGACTTTGCCGACGATCTCCAGCAGATCGCGCAGGAACAGGCGCGGCGGCGCGCGGAGGTTAGATCACCCCAGCCGCCGCCCACCACGTTCTGAGCTAGGGCGGAGGGCGTCACCAACGCTCTCCGCCTCACGGGCGCCTGGCAGGGGGCGGCGTTTAACGATTGGAGAAGGCCTATCGCGTGCCGTGTGCTAGATTTGCGTGTCCGGCGTCGGGCGGGGGGACACTCATGCTTTCGGCAATTGCTGGTTATGCCTTCGGCTTTGGCGCGGTCGTCCACCAGTTTTTTGTGTACGCCGTGGATACCGCTGCATTCTGCCTCTTAGTTTCCGCGCCTTTGATGGCGGTCGGGGGCGCCTACGCCGTTGTCAGAGTTTGGTCGGGAAAAGCGCTGCGCTGATCGGCATGATGATGGCAGAGCTGCTGTCGAGGATGACTGAACTCGGCCAGTTTGCACAAAAGAGATCACTCTCGCAAAAACCCATCGCGCCGTAATTGTGTGAGCGCAGCGGTCGCCCTAAGGTCAAGCTGCTGACACTCGGGGCGGGGAATTTTCGTGGAGTTTTCGAAGCGATCATATTGGGTCAGAGCTGGGCTCGCCCTGGTGATCTGTTGCGCGCCTTTTTCCGCCCTGGCTCAGGTGACGACGACCTACACTTATGATCCGCAAGGACAGGTCAAAACCGTCACGCGCCCGGCCCAGACCGTGACCTATGCCTACGACGCAGCGGCTAACCGCACCCAGCTAACCGCGACAACGCCCCTGGCGGGCCGAACGGCGACCCAGACCGCCTCCCCCGCGACGGGCGCGACATCGGTCGAGCGAGGCGGATCAACGCTCGTATCCGGCATGCCAGTCCCGCCACCGCTTCCGTCGCCGCCGCCGTTATCGCCCCTGGCGACCCAGTCTCCGAGCGCCGCCACTTCTGCCCCGGAGCCTAAGTGATGGAGGCTCTGCACCGCGCGTCTCAGCGCACGATGGCCGTCCTGTTGATGGTGCTTGGCCTGGCCGTCGCCGCGACGCCAGCCCAGGCGCAGATCCCGCCGCCCGAGCCCTTCCAGCCGATCGACGCCAATAGCGTCAACCTGCAAACCGGCGACATGCTGATCAGCTCGCCCACAATATCGGTCGGTCCCAAGCAGGGCGGGCTGATCTACAGCGCGCAATACGACGCCTTCCACGGCGTCTGGCGCAACGGGACCGCCGGCGGCATCAGCGCGGTGCAAGGCCCTCCGCCCCCACCGACTTACCCCTACACGACGGTCACCTTGATGGGGCAGTCGAGGACCTTCATGAAGAGCTCGGTGACGGGTCTCTATATGCCGGTCGATGATCCGAGCGCGACGCTGACGTTGAGCGGCGGCATTAGAACGCTCACGCTCAGCGATGGCTCTCAGGCGGTTTACGACCAGCCCGGCGAGACAGTGAAGTTCTTCGCAAACCAAGGGCAGATCGGCAAGCTGACCAAGCCAAACGGCGAGATCATCACTTTCACCTACGCCTTCACAACCGTCGTTAGTGGCGGTCAGACCGTGACGGCGACACGCATCCAGTCGATCACCAACAATTTCGGCTACCAGCTGCATTTCGATTATAACGGGGACGACTGGTCCCTGCCGTCCAAGGTCACGGCGTTGAACAACGCAATAGACGCCTGCGCGCCCAGCGCGGCGACTTGCAGCTATTCACGCACCTGGCCCAGCCTGACCTTCGGCTACACCGGCAACAGCGAGCGGACCGTCACCGACGCCCTTGGCCACACAACCACACTGCTTTTGGACGGCACGGTTTTTCATAATCTCACCGGCATCCGGGGACCGGCGACGTCCAGCGGCCAGGATGTGACCGTCGCCTTCATGGGCACCAGCCCGGCAAACCGGGTGCAGACGATCACCACAGCCACCGGGACCTGGACCTACGACTATGACGATCCTCCGCCGGACCCGGTCCCCAACCAGTACACGCTCAACACCCGAGTAACCGAACCCGCGTTGCCGGGCGATACCGTGCCGCGTATGCGCACAATCGGCATCCTCAACATTCTCGACTACTACTCCCATCGCGTCGGCCGGGTCGGCGCGGTGACCGATGCCCTGGGTAACACCACCAACTATGGCTACGGGACCGACTACCTGCTGCTCTCCCAGATCGAGCATCCAGAGCACGACAAGACGCGCTACAACTACGATGTTCGCGGCAACATCTGGAAGATGGAACGGATCTCCAAGTCGGGTTCGCCGATAAACACCACCTACGCCGCTTACCCGACCGATTGCACCGTCTCCCCGATCACCCCAGCCACCTGCAACAAGCCAAGCTCGGTGACCGATGCGCGGGGCAACGTCACCGACTTTACCTATGATCCCACCCATGGCGGCGTGCTGACCGCGACCTCGCCGGCCCCAAGCTCCGGGGCGGTGCGGCCGCAGACGCGGACCTATTACAGCCAGTACTCGGCTTGGGCCAAGAATGGCGCCGGAACGTTGGTTCAGCAGCCGGCCGTCTGGCTTCCTAATCTGGTCTCGCAGTGCGCCACCCTGGGTCCGGCCGTGGGCAGCGGCGCCGCGCCCTGCGCTGGCTTGGCCGATGAGGTCAAATCGACCATCGCCTACCAAGTCGGCAGCGCCTCGGCCGCGAGCAACCTTCTGCCCGTCGCGACATCCAACGGCGCGGGCGATGGCTCGCTGACCGCGACCCAGACCATCACCTCCAGTGCTTCCGGCGATCCGGAGACGGTCGATGGGCCACTGCCCGGGCCAGCCGACACCACGCGCACCTATTACAACGTCTTGCGCCAGGTGACCGGCGTGATCGGCCCCGACCCCGATGGCCCGACAGGTTCGCTGAAATCTCGGGCCACCCGCACCGCCTATGAGGCGGACAGCCAAGTGCAGTCGGTCGAGACAGGGACCGCCGACAACCAGTCCGACAGCGGCATGGCGACCTTTACCTCGCTTCAGACCACGCTCAACACCTATGACACGCTTCGCCGCAAGGCGACGACCGGCCTGGTGGTCGGTGGCGTCAAGCAGAATCTCACCCAGTTCGGCTACTACGCCAACAACCTGCCGCGCTGCCAGACGGTGCGGATGAACCCGGCGACATTCGGCGCGCCGCCGGCCGACGCCTGCGCCTTGGGGACCCAGGGGGCGGACGGCCCCGACCGCATAACCTATACCGACTATGATTTGGCCGACCGCCCGGTAAAGACCACGAGCGGTTACGCTAGCGTCTCGCCGCGCGTCGAAAAGCAGGTCGTCAGCTACAGCCCCAATGGCAAAGAAGCTGAGATCGCCGATGGCAAGGGCAATCGAACGACCAACGAATATGACGGGTTCGATCGACTAACCGAGGTCCGCTATCCTAACACCACCTGCTGCGCGAGCTCGACGACAGATTATGAGGAGTACCTTTTCGACGCCAACGACAACCGCACCAGCTGGCGGCGGCGCGACGGTACGACCGTGGCCTTCACGTACGACGCCCTCAACCGAGTCCAAAATGGCCTGAGGGGTGAAGCTTACGCCTATGACAATCTGGGCCGCCGGACCTTGGCGACCTATGCGGGGGTAGCGGCTTCGGCGACCTTTGACGCCCTGGGCCGCACGACCAGCGAAACCGTCAACGGCGTGGCGCTGAGCTATCTTTACGACCTGGCTGGCAATCGCGGACGGATCACATGGCCTGACGGCTTCATCGCCGACTACGGCTACTTGCCCAATAACGATCTCGTCGGGATCTACGAAAACGGCGGGGCGATCGTCGCCGCCTATGGCTATGACGACCTGGGACGGCGAAACATCGACTGGACCGGTCCGGGCACGCCGATAGCGGTCCAGGGCTACTACTACAACGACGCCTCCCAGCTCAGCACTCTGGCTCATTGGCCGTCATGGCAGACCAGCTCGGCCTACGATCACTCGTGGACCTTCGCCTACAACGCGGCCGGGCAGGTCAAGAGCCGGACGATTTCAAGCGCGACCTACGACTGGTCCGGTAGTCAGACGACGAAAAGCTATGGGGTCAACGGCCTCAACCAGATGACCTCGGTGGGCGCGACAGCGCTCAACTACACCTTCCGGGGCAATTTGAAGAACGATGGGGTCAGGAGCTATTGCACCGACCTGCTCAACAACCTGACGAGTGTCTGGCCTGGAACCATCGTCTGCAACAGTGTGACGGGCACGCCGACCGCGACACTGGACTACGACCCGACGGGCCGGCTGTGGCGGATGACCACGGGCGGAGTGACGACCACCTTCCTCTATGCAGGTGCGACCCTGGTGGCGGAATTGAACGCCTCAGGCACGGTGTTGCGCCGCTACGTGCCAGGGCCGGGTGTCGACGAATATCCGGTCTGGTACGAAGGCTCGGGGATCGGTGATCGGCGCTACCTGATGCGTGAAGCGCAAGGCTCGGTCAGCGCGGTGGTCACCGGCGCGAGCGGCCCGCGCACAGCCAACACCTACGACGAGTATGGCGTCCCCGCCGCCGGCAATGTCGGGCGGCTTCAATACACCGGCCAGATGTGGCTGCCGGAAGTCGGCCTCTATCACTACAAGGCCCGGGCTTATTCACCGACCCTGGGGAGGTTTCTCCAAACCGACCCCATCGGGTACAAAGGCGGGCTCAACTGGTACGCTTACACGGGGAACGATCCCGTAAATCGCAGCGACACCACAGGGTTAGATTTTTACACCACCTGTAGTGCCGAATCTTCGACATGTGGCTCTCAAAAGGTCGGAGACGGGTCAGCCCTCGTCCAAGGCGCTACTGACAAGAAGGGAAACTTCGCGCCGACCGTGGTGACGAGCGCTTCGCTTAATCAAAAAGGCAGCGGAAACACGGCTTACGTAAATGGAACCGGCGTGCATATCAGTACTAGTGCAGGATCAGGTCAGGGCGTGTTCATTCCCAATACGGCCTCAGCCACTATAAAGGGCGACGCATCATCTGGATGGGGAGATTTTACGTTTACCTTCAAAGGAAGCAACATGGCTCATGGGGTGCTTGCAGAAGGATCCGCCTTATACACCGGTTCCGGTGGACATGCAGGTATGGTGTCTGCAATCAATGGCCTTAGATCCATGGAAAATGGTCCATTTTCCTATCCTGAAGACTCATTGAACCCGTATCACGGGGGAGCTAAAAACTATAGATTCACTCCTGGATACAATCCCAATTTCTTTAACTACGGCCCATCACCACATTTCCCCGTCAGTGATGGTTCAAGCACGACAAGTGATTTTCACGTCGATGAAATGACTGGGCCATTGCATATTACCTGCGCGGTCTTTGGGTTTGGGTGTTGATTATGATCGAGAGAATTGCAATCGCACTGATTAGTGCCTTTCCGGCCGTGCTTATTCTGTTGGCAATCTTTTCATCCGACAATAGTCAGGGCTTGGCGCGGAGGTTGATTTCAACATTTGCTAAAATATTTGGAGCGTTGAGTTCTGCCGGATTGGTTGGAGTAATTATAAGTATTTATATATTCAATGTTACATATTCTTATAATTCGTCTGAGCGCGTTCGTTCAATTATCATATTTACGGAGCTTTTATTTAGTGTCGTTGCGTTGGTTTTGTCGCTATTTGCTCGTGGTAGAGTGCGGGCATTGCTCGTGACAGGCATGGCAATTGCAGTCATTCTTTGGTTTTTTCTGGCTAGCGCAACAAGCCCATAATTTGAGAGCGATGTTATTGGCTTAGCCGCGTTTTATCCTCGTCGTCGCCGCCATCGCCGCTTTCATCGACCAGCACAACGCCGATCCAAAGCCCTTCAGATGGACCAAGTCCGCAGACGACATCCCCGCTTCAATCGAGCGCTTCTGCCTCTACAACGGCCCCCAAACCACGAGCAGGCGAACTTCTGATCCAGGACACTAGCCGATCACGACCCCCATCGCCCAAACCCGAGGAGGCTGTTCCCCGTGCCGGAAGACCGCCTTGAGCCGTGATCTCAAAACCCTCTAAGCCCTCCGAAATCATGTTTGTCGGCACCTTGACGCCGGTCGCATGAGCTCGTCCTAAGCTTAAGTGGTATTTGAAAAATAGATGGTTGCGGGTTTTCCTCCCGACACTGGCCTTTCTCCCTCCCCTTGGCGCACATCGCCGGCTTCAACAAGCGCTGCCAAGATCGCGTTGAGCTGAGGTCCCTTGATGCGATGCTTAATGCGCTGCTGTAGGTCGCGTTTGGTGATTTTGCCGCTCTCTTTGATGATCCGATGCACTGACTGCACCTCTCGCTGGTACTCGTTCACGGACATGTAGTCGGTGGCGTCCGCCATCATGCGCTCAGCCGACCATAGGGCCAGGTCACGGCCCCACTCGATGTCTTCGACCGTCACCTTGGGCGAGAGCGTCGAGATGCCGATTGCGCGGATCGTGGCCAGGCGGACGGACATTTCGTGGGTCCGCGACAGGAAGGCAGCCTCAGACTCGCGGGCTTCCAGCGCGACGCCGAACTTGTCGTACACCTCCTCGGCGCGCGGGCTCGCCCATGGGACGGTGAGCGTTGGCGGCGAGGCCTGGCCGTTGTGACTGGTCGCCGCGAGCATGGCCCCGCCGATGTTGTAGATCGACACCATCCCGTTGGTGATCGCCTCGGGGATCTCGAACACGCTGCATTGCGGCTTCTGCGCCGCCGGGCGCAGCTTCGTCGGGATCGTGAGGAACCGGTTGAGGAAGCCGTTGAACACGTCGTCGCCTTCCACGGCCGCGTAGAACTCCTCGGCGGTCGAGGCGCCGTACAGGCTGAAGGCTGGCGACACGATGGTGCGCGAGCTGGCCTGGGCATAGGCCGGCGTCTCGATTTCCTCGAAGCTGGAGCCCCACGCTTGGCGCATCATGCCGCTGATCGCCTGCTCGTGGTTCCCTGCCTTCGCCCCGTTGACGCGCTTCAGGAACGAGCCGAACTCATCCATGGCCGACAGGGTGAGCGGTTCGCGGACCAGGGTGTTGATCAGCGCCGACATGCTCATGAACTGCGACGGGCCGTTGTGCTGGCGCATGGTGGACGCGGTCAGGATGCGGCCGACGCACTTCAGCGGATGGTCCTTGCCCGATCCGGTGGGCGCGATGGCCAGCACGTACAGGTGCGTGCCGCTGTCAGTCGGACCCGCCACCTTGCGCCCGGCGGCCGTGCCTACCAGCGTGACGGCGGAGCCTAGGGCCAGGCCGCGCTGTGGCCGCTTGGCCGAGGCGACGATCCAGTCCGTGATGAACCCGACCAGGCCGGGAACGCGCGTGAGGTGGTCGGGCAGTTCGGTCGAGTTGGCGACAGGCGCACGGCTCGCGGGCTTGGGTGCCGGCGCGGGCTCCCACGGCGCGGCAACAGGCGCGACGGCCGGCGGAGAGACGATGGTGGCCGCGATGGCCGACCGGAAAGGCACGCCGTCGAGCATGACCGTCGCCTTCGGGGGGGCTACCGGGATTCCGGTTGACCTCTTCGGCGTCAGGTCGAGCACGATATCCTCGCCGTCGAGCCCGAGGCGCGTCCGCAACCAGGTGGTCGCGTCGCCCTGCGAAAGGTTCTGGGCTTCCATGACCAGGTCGATCGCCGATCCGGTCCAGTTGGACCCGAAGTCCTTGACCCCGTTCGCTTGGATCGAGAGGTTCCGCTTGCGGCTGGCGATGGGCTGGCCGGTCGAGCTTGGGCGCCAGGTCGCGACCGCCTCGTATCCGCCGCGCGCCGGGCGCAGGCCGTAGACGTCCAGGTCGTGGACCCAGGCGTCCAGATTGTTCAGCGCCGTGATCTTGGTCTCGGCGAAATAGTCGTCCGCATCGGGCAGCGGGCCGTCCGTCACGCGCTTCACGCGGACCGCGCGCTGCTCCGCCGGGAGCCAGCCGTGGGTGGCCAGCGTCTCCTCCAGAACCTCCAAATCCTCCGCGGTGAAATGCGGGAGGTCGGCGGCCGGCACGGGACCCGCGAGCCAGGTGTAGACGGGGCCGTCAGGGTGGACGCTGGGCGGGCAAACGGTCTGCCTGGTGTCGAACCCTGTCAGCAGGTCCACCAGGCGGTACACGCCCTTCAGGACGCCGGCTTCCTTGTCCGCCGCCTTCGTCACCTCGTCGTCGTAGGGCGTGGACTTGATGTCCGGCGACGCCCGGTAGAAGCGGGTCTCACCCTTGGCGCCGCGCTTCACCATGGGCGAGTACGGGATGGCGCCGAGGATGTCGCGCAGGATGTCGGGATCGACGGTGTCCACGTCCACCGCGATCAGCCGGTCCTGGCCGATGGGCGAGCCGAGGACCAGGCCGATGTTGGAGTCGGGGAAGCGGTTCCACAGGCCCATCTGGAAAGCGCTAGGCGCGCTGTCGCGCAGGGCCTGCCACTTCGGCATTCCGCGCCAGCCGCCCATGGAGAACTCGCCCGGCGCCTTCCCCTTTCCGCCATGAGCAGCGGTCGGGGGCAGGATCGGCAAAACGTGATAGCCAAGGCGGGCTAGATCGGGCGCGGCCTGGGCAAAGGGAGAAAGCGACTCAATCACAATCACACGGCTCCGAGGTCGTCGGCAGCGCGTTGGTTGCGCAGTTGTCGCTCGAAGGCGGCAGCCTCGCGGTGGGTGCGATACAGGGCCTCAATGAGGCTGTCGTAGTCATCAATGCGGGGGCGAGGTCGGCCGGCGGCGTACTCTGGCGCTTCGAGGAGCCAGCCCCACCGGCCATGATGGAAGATTTGGCTCAGCACGACCCCTCTTGTCGGCAGGTCGCCGTTATCAAGCAGGCGCGCCATCTAGTGCGCCCCTACCAGGCCAGCCGCACTCGCCGACGCGGTGGCACAGGAGTCGATCCACGCTTCAATATCTGAGGCGCGCCACGCGATCCGCGAGTCGCCGATCTTCAGCGGAGCGGGAAACGTGCCTGCCTTCACTCGTGCCCACAGTGTCGTGCGGCATAGGGTCGTCAGCTCTTGTACAGCCGCCGGCCTGAGAAGGCGGGTCGAGGGGGTATCGGCCATTTGCGTTCCTTAGATCGGGGAGCGTTCCCCTATCCAACGAACCTGGATGAACAGTCCCGAACCCCCAACGCACGCGACGTCGAGTTCGCTTAGTGGGTGGTCTGGCCCTGCGATGTTGACGCGACCGTCTTGGACTCAGCCCAGTCCATGAGGACTGGAAGCCGATATCGGACCGCCTTGCCGAAATTCGCATATGGCGCGCCGCCTCCGCGCACGCGCAGGGCTCGAAGGTAGCCTCTGGAGAGACCTAGCAGCGCCGCCGCTTCGACGTCTGTGACAAATCTGTCGGGATTGTGGGTGGGGGGCGCCACTGGCATCGCTGAGGCCTGTTCGCTGGAAGGGGCGGTGTGCATGACGCACAGCAGGCGGTCGGACGGTAAACAAGGACTGAACGTTTCCGACCAGCCCGTCACGCTAATCGGGTTGAAGCGGGGCTCCCGCTTTCGCGCCAGACATAGCATCTGCGGCCGCGCGCGAGATCAGATCAATGGCGGTGCGGACTGGCGATGCGGCCAAGTGGGCATATTGCGCAGTCGTCTTCACGTCTCGGTGGCCGAGGATGGCGCCGATAATCGGCAGCGACTGGCCGCCGCTCACGGCGAGGGATGCCAAGGTGTGCCGGGCGTCGTGCAGGCGAACGCCTGGGAGGTTGGCGAGAACCTTCACCTTCGCCCAGACCCTTGGCGTTCCGACATAGTGGCGCTTCGGATCGGCCTGCGATGGGAAAACAAACGGCGACGAATTCGAGCGGGGCAGCGTGTCGAAAACCGCCAGTGCGGCAGGACCAACGGGCAATATCTTGGCCCCAGTCTTGGAGTCAGGAAGGCGGAGGCAGCCCCACAACGGGTCCACCTCGGCCCACCGCAGACCCTCAATTTCCGACTTCCTGGCTCCCGTCAGGAACAGCAGGCGGATCACGGCAATACCGTTTGCGTTCAGCGTCTCCTCAGCCGTCGTCAGAGCCGCTCCCAATCGGGCGAGTTCATCGGCGTCCAGGAAGCGCTGGGACTGCCGGTCCTTGAATCGAACGATCCCGCGCACTGGATTGTCTGTTCTCATCTTGCGCGTGACGGCAAACGTGAAAATGCCGCCCAGCAGGCCCATGGCACGGGTAGCCGCCCCTTTGCCGCCCTTCGGTGCCGGATCAGAGCGGCTCCGCTTCTCCGCCTTGGCAAGGGCCTGTCCAGTCAATCCACCAGCCCTCAGGGCCTTGCGCGACGGCTTCGCGGTCACGGCAGTCTTGCCGGCTGCGACGTCACGTTGAAAGCGCTCGATGTCTGCCGGCGTCACGGCGGCAAGGCGCTTCGATCCTAGGAGCGGTTTAATGTGCCGCTCAATCCGGCTTTTGTCCGTGTAGAGAGTGAGGGGCTTCTTCGTCGTGCACCCTTCCGCCAGGTAGAGGTCACAGAGTTGGGCGACCGTTATGTCCGCCCGCTTCTTCGCGCGATCCGCCTGGGGGTCCAGGTCGCGCGTCGCGTCGGCTAAAATCTTTCCGGCGTCAATCCGCGCCTGCTCGGCGGTGATGGTCCCGTGGCGCCCTACGGAGAACTGCCGGGGCTGCCCGCTCCTGCCGCCACCGGCGCGATAGCGAGCCACATAGGTCTTAACCCCGTTGGGTGTCACCCGGAGGCCAAAGCCCTTTAGCTTGTCGTCCCAGATCACGTATCGCTCAGCCGCCGGCTTAGCCGCATCGACGGTCGTCTTGGATATGCGCACGATCGCGGGATTTGCTCGGGTCATCACCGGGTCATCACATGGAACGTCACATCAAGATACAGGCAATGCGCTCTGGGCTCTATGTTATCCCGGTAATTCAGTCGGTTATGGCAGTCGATGACAGCCAATTACACCGGACGCATTTCACGCGTTGCCCTCCGAAGGCAAAGGTCACACGTTCGAATCGTGTCGGGTGCGCCAAAAAATCTTGTAAAATCAATATCTTAGATGGGTGTTCGGTTTCGCGTACGGAAAGCGTACGGAAATTAGTTTGCCCGAATGGACTGCCTCAGGCTCCGAGCCGTCGAGGGTATGCGCCGTTCGAATCGCGTCCGGGGCAGGGGCCCGAGTCCCGGTCACTGACGGTGCATGGCGCGCCGCGTCTGCGCGCATATCCTCGGCCATGTGTGCATCGACGCTAGAGTCTGGCTGGACCGCGATTGGCAGCGTAGGTTTCGCGATCAGCGGATCTTGACCCCTTCTTGCCACATCAAATCCTTGAATGGCAGCACGGGCGCGCTGGTATCAAATACCGCGCCGTGCTTGACCATTATTTCGTCGACCTGATCGGGAATATCCGACAGCGGCGTCGTCTCGGTTACAACCAGCGCATCGGCCGCGACCCGGTCGAACAAGGCCAAGCATCGCTCGTCATCGTTGTGGCTGGAGCGGTAAACTAGACCATCAAGTTCTTGAAATTGCTCGTAGAGCGCAAGCGCAAAGGCTCGACTCACATTGTAGTCTTGTCCCGTACCTAATGCTGGGAAAGCATCATGGAACATCAGGCCAGTGCCGTGCAGGGTCGCCATGGTCAAGGCCCGCGTAGGGTGAACAATTGCGACTGAGCGGGATTCGATAAAGCTCCGTTTGACGATGCGTCCGGCGGGACGGTGCAGGGCCGTCTCAACGTAGGCTCCGGTCAAGCTGGTTGCAGCATAGAGTGTGCGGTACTGCCCGTTTGGTGCGTCGAAACGGTTGGCGGGCGGTGCGCTCGCGGCGGGGCCGAACCAAACAGGCGACCTTCCCGATTGAAAAATTCGCACCAAAGGCTCTCCCGCCGCAAAGGCTTGAGTCTGTACCAGCCCGCCGAATTCGAACTTCCCCCCGGCCATGCTTAGCCCTCGTCGAGCGATAGATAGGCCCTGGCCGCCAATTCAACTTCCTTCGACCCACCCGCTCGTAGAGCTTTGATGGGTGGACGATTGAGATTGGGGTCGTCCTCGACAAGGAATTGCAGGGCCGACCAGTCGCCGGCACTGGCGTCGCGAAAGAGTTTGATGATCCGAGCTAGCCCCGCGACAGGCTTAGATTTCACACCGATTTGCTCGAACTGGCAGCACGGCACCGCAAGGGTATGGCCACGCATAACACCCAGAACCGTCCCGCTGACGATGCGCTTGTGCAAACCCTGTCGCGTAACTTCGAGCGCCTCAGCCGCCTGACTGAGGGTCCAAACACCGCCAGCCTTGGCCAGAATGGCGGACTGCACGGCTTCAAGTACTTTCTTTGGCGACGGCGGGTTCTGCTCGCCGACCAACAATCGCGCGGTTGCGGCGACCTCCTCGGCGATCGGGTCAAGCAGTCGCACCAACTCGGTTCGGGCCCGAACACGATCGACAAGATGGATTCTCAGTAGGCTGTCCCTAGCTAGAGTCATTTCTGCAAGCACAGCGAAAGCCTCTGCCGCCAAGTGATCGGCCAGCGGCGTTGACGCCCATTCGTGGACGAGGGCGTTCCGGACCTCGGCGAAGCGATCAAGTGAGCCATTGACGAGACTCTCAAACCACCCGCCCCCACCGTTAGCCACACGCAACTTCGACTTGCGTGTGTCTGGGGCGAAGTCGGTGACTGAGGCTGCAATGAACGCACAACTCATCAGAGTCGCGGCGCTCTCGATTCGCGTCTGAAACCTGGAAAGGTGACGAAACGGCGTTTCGACCGCTCGCAGCTCAAGCGTGGTCTCGTCATCCGCCTCAAGGAGGCCAGCGCCCAGGTGGCTCTTACCGGCTTCACTTCCGACTAGGTTCGGCAGCTCATCGTCCGCGACCGTGACGGAAGAGAGTGCACTGGCGACAATTTCCAACGGCGCCGTCGGATCGGCAAAGCGGGCAGCGGCCTGGAGGGCTTCGAACCCAAGAGCCGATGGCGCAAAGGGGCCAAGAGCGAGCGCGGCGTGAACAACTCGATGGATTTGCTCAAGCCGCCACTGAGCGCTGGAGTAGGGGTCGTGCGCCATACTAGCGATCGGATCGAAAACGCCTTCGGTTTCCGGAGGCTCGATGTCGTCGCCGGCGCTGGAGGTGGTCTTTCGCATAATGACGATGCCACGGGTTGGTTGACGGAACGCGTTAATGTGGTGGTTGATATAGGCTGTGTCAACCGCAGTCTATCAACCCGACGCGCTGGGCAGGGTTCATTGGTTGCCCCATTGCGCGATCCCGGCCACTACTGCTCGGCTCGTGTGACTTGCCCAGCCAAACAACCGCCGCCCAGTGCTTCTCAACGCATTTGCCGACTACTGTTCCTCTTGGTCGTCGCCCTGCGCGGCCGCAGCCGGCCCAACGCCAGCCAACCGTTGAAGCTCAAAGGTCAGCTTCCGCGTCGCTGTGGATTGCGGTGTCGCCGGAGCTCTTTCAGCAGCTCTCCCGCGATTTCAGAATGTAGCGTCGCGGTGGTGATCATCTCGTCGTCCCCGGGGTTGCCAGCGGCGCACAGTCGTCAGGTAGGTCGGGAGCGTCTCAGTCTTGAAGGTTTCCATGAAGCGTTCCGCCACTGGCGCGGCTCCAGGCGAAGCCGACTTGATGAAGGGCTTTGGCCGTCATCCCTCGTCTCGAAGCCCAGGCGAGCACGGGGTGATCGTGCTCTAGATGGCCAGCGGCCACTCATAGTTCTCCGCAGCATCCGTATCTGCGCACCTACGCCCAGAGTATCCAAGGTATTCGGAAGGCGCTCCGGGGTCGCCGATTTCCGCCGAGATGCTCCCACTATCGGGCCGGGGCTCGCGACCGAGGCCGAACTGTGTTCTTCAAGACAGTCGCGTCGCGGTCGTGCCGCTGGCCTGACTGAGCGCCGTGCGTAACCGACAACCTCTCCAAGGCTATGGAAACTCCACCCGCCATTTGCGCGCGTCGAGGCCGGCATAGGGCGCGCAGGCCTGCAGCGCGCGCACGGCGGCGCGTTCAGCCAGCAGGTCTTGGGCGCCAACCGACACGCCGCGGCGGCGCACGGTCTGCGGCGCGCCGGCCAGGGAACCATCCGGCTGGAGGACGACAATCAGCGTCGCGGGGCGCGATGCGGCCGGTCGCCAGCACGGCGACACCTTGCGCCAAAGGTCGCCGGCGGGAGGCGTGGCGGGCCTTGGTCCAACATCGGGCAAGGACGCGGCGGCATAAAGATCGACGCCCTCCGCCCCTTCGCCTTGGCCCAGTCCCTGGTCGGCGCGACTTGAACCGGAACGGCCTTCGCCGCCGGAGGCCGCGCGATGGGGCGAACCATCGGCCCTTTCGGCAGTCCCGCTCGCGGCAAGGGACCCAGCGGACGAGGGCTTGGCGGCTTCGGTAAGACGGTCCAGCCGCTCCCCGGTCGAGACGGCGTCGGAGGGCGGTGCGGTAAGCGGGCTTGAGGCTGGGGGGAGCGGCGGCGTCGCTCGCCGGGGGCCAGGCGCAGGCGCGCCAGGCTCGCCGCTGACCAGGGTCACCCCGACGACGTTCGGCATAATCGTGATCTCGGGCGTTCGCCCCGCCAGCAGCAGGGCGGCCAGGATGACGACGGCGTGACCACCCAGGGCGATCATCGCCGCCACGCCGCTGATCCAGTCGTCGTCGGGTGAGGCTGCGTCGGGCAGGTGGGCTCCAGGCATCGCGAATAGGGTTCAGATACGCGAAGGTCGCGAGAAACGAACGGTAGCGATCGGCCCCGTGCGCGTCCACGGGTCTCGGCCCCAAAGTTCGCCGCCCGATTGTCGCGTCCGCAGATTGCAATTGCTCTGTTCAGCGCGCGAGCCGTCATGTTACGCAGGTCTCTGGAAGCTGGTTGCTTTCGGGGTGCGCGCGTCGGGGCGCGAAGTGGGGCGGTGATGCGTCGAGATCCGGGTCCGGAGGCGGGCCAGGACGGCTTTGCGGCGATCGATGCGCTGGTGGCCGTCACGATCCTGTCCTTGAGTCTGGCGCTGTCGTTGACCGCGGCCCAGGCCGGCGTACGCGCTAGTCGCGCCGCCGGCGAGACGCGAGACGCAGAGCTGATCCTGCGTGATCGCCTGGAACAAACCGCCGGCCGGGCCGGTGTGTGGATGGGGCAAGATCAGGGCCTGACCTGGCGCGTTGAAGCGCTCGCCGCTGACACCGCGCCGGCCAGCCGGGCGGGGCCTTGCGTGCGGGTCGCCTCGGCCAAGGCGCGGCTCACCGGCCGGGTCTATCGCATCGCGACCGCCGACGTCTGCCTTCCCGCAACGAACTCCGCCGAAACGCCCGCTCCGGGGACCGGCGCATGAACGACGACGGCTATACCTTGGCCGAAATGCTGGCCGCCCTGGCCATCCTGGGTTTGGCGATCGGTGGGCTGGGCCTGGTGGTCAGCCTGATCGCCAGGCAGCAGCTGACCGCGATGCATCTCCAAAATCGGCTGACGGATGCCCGCGCCGCCGATCGTGCTCTGACCACCCTGGTGGCGGACGAACTGGCGGCCGGCGCCGATCTGCGCGACTTGAGGGGCGACGCCGGCGGCCTGTGGTTCGCCTGCGGAACCGCGACCTGCGCCGCGCGACTGACGCCGGACGGACGCCGGACCATGCTGCTCCTGCGCGATCGTTCGGGCGCCGGGCGTCGGTTGCGGCTTCGCGCGCCGAACCTGCGGTTCAGCTATGTCGGCGCTTCGGGATCGGTCGAGGGTTGGCCCGCACCGCCACGTCCGGGCGACATCGCGCAAGAGCAGGCGCCCCGCGCGATCATCCTGCGCTCCGTCGCCGCACCGCTGGCCGTGACCCCGATCTGGCGACGCGAACCGCGTGATTGCCAGTACGACGCCATCGCCGGCGCCTGCCGAGCCGTGGCCCCATGAGAAACCCCTTCGATCTGCGGCTGGTCGAGTTCGACCTCGACAGCCCCGCCGAACCGGAACTGGCCTTTGCTACCGAGCCCCCCGCGCCGCCCCCGGTCCTGACGCGGACGATCAGCGCGCCGCCAGGCTGGCCCTGGGAACAGACCCGAGGCGCGGCCTTGGAGGCCCGCCACGGGGCGCCGTTGCCGATCAACCAAATGCATCTTCGGCTTAAGCGTCTGACGCGGTGGCGCGCCAAACAGCCGGCCAGCTTCGCGGCCTTCTATGTTCGCGCCGCCGAGATCACCGCGCGGTTCGAGACCGTCGTTGAGGTCGAAGGCCGTGCGATGACGGTGATGTTCGAGCCGCCACGGGCGGCCGCGGACCGGGCGCGCCGGTCTCTGGTCGCCGGCTTCGCCGCGGCCGGGGTGGTGGCGTTGCTCACCATTGCGACGACGGGCGCGCTGCTGGCGCGGGCGGAAGGTGAAACGCAGTTGTCGACGATGGAACGCGACGTGGCCGTCAAGCTGCGCCGAGCGGAGACCCTCCAGGCCGCGCGCCGGGACTCGGCGACCCTGACCCTGGTTCAACCTGGCGACCGCCTGGTCGCGCCGGTCACCGATCTGGCCTGGGCCATGGCCGCGCGCGCCCCTGACGCCCGGATCGAAGCCTGGCGGTGGGATCACGGCGTGGTTTTGGTCGAGGCGCGAGGCGAAGCGCCGCCGCTCATCGATCCGCGCAGGGTCATGAGCCGAGTGGCCCCGGTGCGGTCCGGCGTCTGGCGGTGGCGGATCGAGCCCGAGGGGGCTCGACCATGACCTCGCGCAAACTCGGTGGCTCCGGCCTGGCCGTCGCCGCGACCATGGCCGGCGCCCTGGCCGCCTTGCTCACGGCCACGGGGCTGGCGGCCTTGGCGCACCCCGCCGATCGCGCCACGCGCATCGCCGCGCTGGAGGTCAAGCTCGACCGCCTGCACAGGCTGGACCGGGCGCCGGTCGGAGGGCTGGTCTATCCGAAGGGTTCGGTCTGCCGCGATGGCGCTGTGCGGGGCGCCGCCATGGTCGAGCAGACGCTGCGGGCCGGCCTAGGCCAGGCCAAGCTGGTGCGGATCAGCTTTGAGCCCGAGGCAGCGAGCTTGGACGCGACACCCACCGCCGTCGCCTTGAGGTTCGAGACCGAGGGTTCTTACGAGGACGCGGCGGCCTTGCTGAGCACGCTCGATACCGCTCGCCCGGCGATCTTCGTCGACGCCGTGGATCTGGAGACCCGCACTTCCGCGGTCTCCCTGCATTTTTCAGGACGCTTCTATTGCTCGACCTCCGCGCGCCTTTGATCCCACTTGCCGTCTTGGCGGGGCTGGCCCTGGGCGCGCTGGCCTGGCTGGCGGCTGGCCGACAGGACGGGCTCGCGCCGCTGCAAGAGCAACTAACGGCCCTGCGACCGGGGCGCGGCGCCGACCTGGGTCCAAGCGCGCCGTCGCTGTCGGGATCACCGCTGTTTGTCCTGTCCACGGGGCCCAACGCCGTCAAGGATCCGGCCGTGGCCATGCTGGGCCTATCGCGCATGCCGGGCCGCAGCGCGGCGCTACTTAGCATCGACGGCAAGCCGGCCGCCTGGCTGGCGCGCGGTGAAGGGCGCGACGGGGTGATCCTGCGCGAGGTAGGCTCGGGCCGGGCCATGCTCGACCTGCCGCTCGGCGTGCGGGATCTGCGGGTCGGCGAGGTCGCTGGAGCGCCGGTTTCCGGACCGTCCATGCAGGCTGGCGTCACATCGAGCCCGACCCTCGGCGACGCGCCGCCGCCGGGCTTTCGCATGCCGCCGCCTCCCGCCAGCGCTCCGGGCGTCGGCGGATGACGCACCTTTCTCCCTCGCCCGTGAGGCCCATGACGTTCCAACGCCCCCTCCGTATCGCGCTGGCGGCGGCTTGCCTGGCGACCTCTCCGCTGACAATCGCATCAAACGTGGGTGTCCGCGCCTGGGCGGCCCCCGCCGCCGACCGGCCCGAGTCGTTCACCTTCGCGTTCAGCAACGCGGACGTCTCCCAGGTTGCTGAGGAGGTTCTCGGGTCCGCCCTGAACGTCCCCTATACGATCGACCCGGCCGTCACCGGCAAGGTGTCGTTCCGTATCGATCGACGCTTGACCCGCGCCCAGCTTCTTGAGGCCTTCGAGGCGGCCCTGGCGGTCAATGACATCGCTATATTGCGACAGGGCGACAGCCTGGTGCTGGCGCCGCGTGACAAGGCCCGTGGCTCGGCGGGCCTGCGCGATCCCGGCTCGATCGCCGGGGGGCGTCGCGGCGGATACGAAGTGGTCGCCGTACCGTTGTCTTTCTCCACCCCCAGCGAGGTGGCCAAGGCGCTGGAAGCCATGACCGGCTCCAAGGCCGTGCTCTATTCCAACGACAAGCTGGGCCTAATCGTTCTGGGCGGAAGCGGCGCGGAGCTGCAGTCGACGCTAGAGACCATCAAGGTCTTGGATCGCAATGTCTTCGAAGGCGCGCGCATCCGCTGGTTTGATCTGCGCCAGGCCGCGGCCGGCGCGGTGTCGGCCGATTTGGTCAAGGTTCTGGCCACGGCCGGGGTGCAAGGCGTGTCGATCGCGCCGCTAAGCCGCCTCAACGGCTTGATCGTCGCCGCCCGCACCGAGACGGCGATGAACGAGGTCGCCGGCTGGATCGGGCGGCTCGATACGCCGTCGCGCGACCTGTCCACCCAGCTCTATGTCTACCACCCGCGCAACGCCTCGGCGGCGTCTTTGGCCAGGAGCTTGTCGCAGGTGCTTTCGACCGGCGATGGGGATAGTGGCGGAGCGACCGGCGACGGCGGTCAAAGCGCCGAGCGCTCGGCGACGACCTCCAAGGACGACGACCGCAAGGCGTCCGGCGGAGGCGGCGACGACGAGGCCGCGTCAGGTCGCTCCAAGCTGGAAGACGGCGTGCGTATCGGCGTCGACAAGGATAGCAACAGCTTGTTGGTCCGGGCCCCGGCCGCGCGCTGGATCAGTCTTCAGCAAACCCTGGCGGAGATCGACCGCTTGCCGAGCCAGGTGATGATCGAGGCCTCGATCATCGAGGTTAGCCTGACCAACGATTTTCGTTTCGGGGTCGATTGGTCGACCGTGAGCGGCAACGGCAAGCTGACCGGCAATTCGGTCTACACCGAGAGCGGAGCGATCGGCCCTAGGTTCCCGGGGTTCTCGATCACCTATCTGGGCGGTGACATCGACGCGGCGATCAACGCGCTAGGGTCGCGCACGGCGATCGATGTGGTTTCCGCACCCAAGCTGATCACCTTGGACAACCACAAAGCCCGGCTGCAGATCGGCGACCAGGTCCCGGTGGTCACCCAGACCTCGACCTCCACCACCACGTCCAATCCGGCGATCGTCAGCACGGTGGAGTATCGCAGCACGGGCGTGATCCTCAACGTCACCCCGCGGATCAGCGGCGACGACAAGGTGGTGGTCGAGATCTCTCAGGAGGTCAGCGGCGTGGCCAAGACCGTGACCTCGGGCATCGACTCGCCGACCATCCAGCAGCGCGAGCTGGAAAGCACCCTGGTGCTGCAGGACGGGGCGGTCGTCGCCCTGGGCGGCCTGATCAGCCATCGGCGCAGCGACTCCGACAGCGGCGTGCCGGGCCTCAAGGACGTCAAGCTGCTGGGCAATCTGTTCAAGTCGCGCGGTAACGAAGCGGCCCGGACCGAACTGGTCGTGCTGCTGAAGGTCAGGATCATGCGCGATCCCAACACCTCCAGCCAGGTGACCCAGGACATGCTGGCCGACATGCGCGAGATCGAGAGCCGTGGCCTGCTCACCCATTGACGCCTCCGATCCGACGAGCGGGCAAGCGGGCTATGCCACCGTGGCGGCCCTGGGCGTCAGCCTGGCCGTGGCCCTGCTGGCCGGCGCGTTGGTCTTGCGCGGCGTCAGCGCGCTGAAGCTGGCGCGCGCCGATTATCGGCGTTCGCAGGCCGAGTACGCACTGTCGGGCGAGCAACTTCTGGCGGCGACTAAGGTGCTCAATAGTTCGGGCGCGGCGCGCCTGACCTGGAGCGCCAGCGGTCTGGACGGGCTGGATGTTGCGGTGCTGGCCGAACCCGAAGGGCCCAAGCTGAGCTTGGCGGCCGCCGCCGTCTTGGACGACAAGGCGCTGGCCCTGTTGGGCGCGGCGGATCCGGGTGAGGCCCGGGGCCGGTTGGCGGCGCTTGATCCGGCGGATGCGACGCCCGATCAAGTCGAGGCGGCCGATGTGGGAGCCGGTTGGCGCGCCTGCGCCGCCAGCGCGATCTCGCTCTGGGGCGGGGCGAGTGTCTTGCATCTTGGACCGACCCAGGCGCCGAACCAGGAGGCAGGCGGCGCGCGCGCCGGCCAGATCTGGCGAATCCAGGCGACGACAAGCGACGGTTGGACCGATGAGCGGATCGTGAGGCTGATCGGCCGGGCGGAGTCGCCCAGCGCCGTGATATGGCGGCGCTTTGGACGCGGAACGGGCAGGGGCGTGACATGCGACAAGATCATCGAAAATTGAGCGCCCGCGCGCCTCTGGCCCGTGTCCATGCCGATGCGGGTTACACCTTGACAGAGATGCTGGTGGTCGTGGCGATCATCGGCCTGATCGCCGCGGTCCTGACCCCCAACCTGATGGGGCAATTGGGCCGGGCGCGGGCCAAGTCGGCCCAGCTGCAGCTGGAGTCGGTCGCCGCCGGGGTCGAGATGTTCCGCTCCGACGTCGGCCGTTATCCCACCCAGGCCGAGGGCCTAAAGGCGCTGCTGGTCCAGCCGGCCGACGTCGAAGGCTGGACCGGGCCTTACGTCAAATCGGCCAGCACGCTGAAGGACCCTTGGGCGAGCCAGATCCTCTATCGCGAGACAGGCAAGGAAACCTTCGAGGTCGTCAGCCTGGGCTCCGACCACGAGGCCGGCGGCTCGGGAACCCAGCGCGATCTGGTCGCGCCCAAATGACGCCGATGCTGGCTGTCAGCGCGCCGCTCCTGGGCGCGGTCGTCGGCAGCTTCGCGGCCACGGCCGGCCTGCGCTGGGCGCGCGGCGAGCAGGCCCTGACCGGGCGCTCGCACTGCGACGCCTGCGCCGCGCCGCTGGGGTTTGGACAGACCGTGCCGATCGTTTCCTATGTCCGGCTCGCCGGCGCCTGCGCCCATTGCCGCGCAAAGATTTCGCCCAGCCACCTGGCCGGGGAGGTCGCGGGCGCGCTCCTGGCCCTGGGCTGCGTCGCCGTCCTGCCGATCGGCCCGGCGATGCTGGTCGCGGGGTTGGGGCTGGTGTTGGTGGCCGCCGCCGCCGCCGACCTGGCCAGCCGTCGCCTGCCCGATCTAGCCAGCCTGCTCACGGCGCTCCTCGGCGGCGTCCTAGCGCTGCAACGCGGACCGGCCGCCTTGATGGCCGGGCTCGTCGCCGCGGCGCTGACAGGCATGGTGCTGCTGTTTCTACGCCGAAACTTCGCGGCGCGCAGGGGCGATCCGGGTCTTGGCCTGGGGGACGTCAAGCTGGCGGCCGCCCTGGCCCTGTGGCTGGGAGCGGCCACGCCTTGGGCGATCGCCGCGGCGGGCGTGCTGGGTCTGATCCAGGTCCGCCTGGCCAAATCCCCCGATGGCAAGATCGCCTTCGGTCCGGCCCTTGCCATCGGCGGCTGGACCGTGGGCTTGGCCCTGCAGGCGGGCCTGTTCGGAGACCTGCTCCCATGAACAGTCTCGACGCCAATCGCCCTGCGCCCGTCCGTTCGCAGGCCCGGGCCCGGCTACTTGAGGATCTGATCGAGCGCGGTCTGGTCGAGATCGCGGCGATTTCCCGAGCCGAGATGGTCGCCTCGCGCACGGGGCAACCGGTCGAGCAGGTGCTCAATCAACTGGGCGTGCTCTCGGACGATGACCTGACCCTGGCCTACGCCCAAGCCGCCGGCTGCGAAATCTGGGAGCCGCGCCTGCAGCCTGCCCAAGCCGATATTGCCGGCCTTGTCGTGGCGCCCGATTTTCTGCGGCGCGCCCGCCTGCTGCCCTTGGCGATGGCGGGCGAGGTTCTGCTTTGCGCGGCCTGCGATCCGCTCGACGATGAGGCCCTGGCCGGACTGGTCTTCGCCGCCAACCGGCGCGTCACCGTCCTGGCGGCGCGGCCGGCCGACTGGCGGCGGGCTTTTGACGAACGGCATGGCCCCGAGGCCGTCACCTCGACGCAGGCCCACGACGAGCGGCGTCTGGCTCGCGAAATCGACCAGGTCTCGGACGGCGCGGTCGAGGGCGGCGGCGCGAGACTGGTCGCCGAGGCGTTCGAGGAAGCCATCGTCCTGGGGGCTTCGGATATCCATTTCGAGCCACGCCGCCACGACCTATGCGTACGGCTGCGGGTCGATGGCCGGATGATCGACTATCGCATGGTGTCCGCCGACCTGGCGGCCCCGGCGGTGTCGCGCATCAAGGTGATCGCCAACCTCAATCTCGGTGAGCGCCGCCTGCCTCAGGACGGCCGAACCTCGTTCGTGATCGGCGGCAAATCGGTCGATGTGCGCGTGGCGACCTCCCCGACGGTGTTTGGCGAAAGCGCCGTGTTGCGGATCCTCGACCGCAGCGCCGTGCCCCTGGAACTGGACGGTCTGGGCCTGGCCTCGGGCGTGACCCGGGTTCTGCGGCAAGCCGCCCGCGCGCCGCATGGCATCTTCCTGGTCACTGGTCCGACCGGCAGCGGCAAGACCACGACCCTCTACGCCTTGCTGGAGACCTTCACCGGGTCACCCAAGAAGGTGCTCAGCGTCGAGGATCCGGTCGAGTATCATTTTGAGCACGTCTCCCAGACCCAGGTCGCGCCGGGGCTTGGCCTGACCTTCGCCGCTGCCCTGCGCTCGTTCCTGCGCCAGGATCCCGACGTGATCCTGGTCGGTGAAATCCGCGATCCCGAGACGGCCGCCGTCGCCATCCAGGCGGCCATGACCGGCCACCTTGTGTTGGCCTCGATCCATGCCAATGACGCCCTGGCTGTCCTGCCCCGCCTCTTGGACATGGGTGTGGAGCCCTACCAACTGGCGGCCGCCTTCCGAGGCGCGGTGGCCCAGCGCCTGGTGCGCCGCTTGTGTCCGCGTTGCCGTGAGCCAGCAACACCGTCCGAAGCCGGGCTGGCCTTCGCCGCCGACCAGGGCCTGCCCGCGCCGCTGCGGGTTTTCGAGGCCAAAGGCTGTCCGACCTGCAAGGGCATGGGCTTCAAGGGGCGTGTACCGATCGCCGAAGCCTTCGTGGCCGACGAGGCATTGCTGCGCGCCATCGCCGACCATCACCCCGCCGCGCGGATCGCCCCGCTGGCGCGCGCGCTAGGTCTGGTCAGCATGGCGGCCGACGGTTGGGACAAGGCGGTGCTGGGCGAGACCACGCTGGAAGAAGTGATGGGCGCGGTGCATGCCTGAGGCCGAGGCGTCCGAGACCCGGGGTTTTGCCTATGTCGCGGTCGGCGCCGACGGCAAGCGGGTGCGCGGCCAGGTGGCGGAGGACAGCGAACAGGCCGCCTTCGAGCGCCTGCGACGCCAGGGGCTGTCGCCGATCCGGCTGAGGGTTTTGAAGGCCAGCGAGGGCGAGGCGCGGGCCGTGGCGCTGAACGATCGGGAAAGCGCCGAGATCCTCCTGAGCCTGGCCGATCTACTCAGCGCCGGCGCCGACATGCGCTCGGCGCTCAATGTGCTGATGTCGCGAGCCCAGAGCCCTCGGGCGGCCAGCGCCTGCCGCCGGCTGTTGCGGGAGATCAGCGGCGGCGAGGCCCTGGACGTGGCGTTCGCCCGCACCCTGGCGCCCCGACATGGCTTCGTGGCGGCGCTGATCGCGGCGGGCGAGGCGGCCGGCGACCTGTCGCAAGCAATGCGGCGGGCGGGCGAGATGCTCGAGGCGGCGATCAAGCTGCGCGACCAACTGATCGCCGCCCTGGCCTATCCGGCCTTCGTCTTGCTTGCCACCCTGGCGGCGGCTGGGGTGATCCTGCTGGCGGTCGTTCCGTCGCTGGAGCCCTTGATCGAAGAAGGTGGAAAGTCGGGGGCGTCGATCCTGTCAGGCCTGTTGGCCGTCAGTCGTCTGCTGCGCGAGCAGGGCGTGGTTCTGGCCGGCGGCTTGGCGGTGGCGGCGGCACTGGTCGTGGCGCTTGGGCGCGCGGGTCTGCTGGCCGGACCACTCGACCGACTGTTTCTGGCGGGCCCCTGGCGACGGACGACGGGCGCGCTGCTCTATGGCGGGTTCGCGATTTCGCTGGGCGCGATGCTGGCGGCCGGCGCGCCGATGAGCGACGCCCTGCGCCTGGCCACGCGCGGCGTGCGGTCCGAGCTGGCCAAGGTCCGCCTGAAGGTCGTGCTCCAGCAAGTGCGTCAAGGCGTTTCGCTATCGGAAGCCCTGCAAGCGGTGAAGGGATTTCCACCGACCATCGTGCGGCTGGTTTCGGTGGGCGAGTCCACCGGGGCGCTGGGGCGGATGCTGCAACGGTCGGGCAAGCTGGAAGAGGACGCCGCGGTGCGCGACATCGAGGCCGCCGCCCGGCTGCTCGGACCGGCGCTGATCGTGCTGCTGGGCGGGCTGATCGGCCTGATGATGGCGGGCCTGCTGTCGGGGGTGACCGAGTTGGGGCAGGCGGCCTTGAACTGAGGCGCCGGCTCTGTTTGGCGCCCTCCTACGTGGCAAAGCGAAAAATTATTTCGTCTTCTGATTGCGCATCGAAAATCATCCCTTTACGGTCAAGCTGCGCAATCGGGGGTGGTGTAGGGTGCCTTTTTGTCTGTGGTCGCGGATCGCGGCCTCCTTGTGCGCGTTCGCCGTCCTGAGCGTGGTCTCGCCGTCATTGGCCCAGGTGACGACCACCTACAGCTATGACCGGCAGGGCCAGGTCACGACGGTCACCCGGCCGGCCAACACCGTGACCTATGGCTATGACACGGCAGGCAATCGCATCGCGCTCAACGTCGTCTATCCCGCCCCAGGCGCGACGGCTGCCTCGCTGAGCGTGCCGTTCGGCGGCTCGGCGAGCTTGGCGCTGCCGGTCTCCGGCCAGGTCACCGGAGCGGCCGTGGACGCCGCCCCGACCAAGGGCGCGGTGTCGATCTCGGGGACGACGGCGACCTATACCGCGTCAGGATCCAACTACGGGGCCGACAGCTTCACCTATCATGCGGTCGGGCCAGGCGGGAACTCGCCGGTCCAGACGATCAGCGTCACCATCGCCAACCCGCCGGCTCCAGGCGCCAACAACGGCACGCTGAACGTCGGCTACAACAGCGCCGCCAGCCAGGCGGCGTCGACCACCGGCGTTGCAACGGGGCTGGTCATCGACAGCAATCCGGCCAAGGGCTCGGTCACCACGTCCGGGACGACCTTCACCTACACGGCGACCTGGCCCAACTACGGCGCTGACAGCTTCACCTATCATGCGACCGGACCGGGCGGCGCCTCGCCGACCCGCACCATGAGCGTCAACATCGCCAATGGCGCCGCTCCGGTCGCCAACAACGGTTCGGCTTCGACCGCCTACAATGCGGCCGTGACCCTGACCTATCCAGTGGGCGGCGACTATGCGGTGGCGGCCCTCGACAGCCAGCCCGCCCATGGCGGCGTCTCGGCGCCGACCTATGTCAATGGTGTCGGGAGCCAGTCGACCTACACCCCGCAGGCCGGCTATTACGGGACCGACAGCTGGACTTTCCACGGGACCAGCCCGTTCGGCAATTCGCCGGTGCGGACGTTCAGCGTCACGGTCGGCAATCCGCCGGCCCCGACGGTGGCGGCGGTCTCGGCCAGCACCGCCTACAACACCGCCAAGGCGATCACCCTGTCGCCGAGCGGAGTCTACAACTCGCTGGCGGTGGCCGCTGCGCCGTTGCATGGCTCGGCCTCGATCTCCGGCACGACGGCGACCTATACGCCGACCAGCGGTTATTACGGTTCCGACAGCTTCACCTACAACGCCACTGGTCCTGGCGGCACGAGCGCGGCGGCGAGCGTCAGCGTCACGGTCGCCAATCCGCCGGCCCCCGCCGCCAACGACACCGGCCTGAGCGTCGCCTACAACAGCTCTGCCAGCTCGAACCTGTCCGTTTCGGGCGTGGTCACCGGCCTGGTGATCGACGGCAATCCGTCCAAGGGGACGGTATCGGTGTCGGGCGCGACCGCCACCTACACCGCCACCTGGCCCAACTACGGGGCTGATAGCTTCACCTATCATGCCATCGGGCCTGGCGGATCGTCGCCGGTGCGGACCGTCGCGGTGACGATCGGCAATGGCGCGCCGCCGACGGCCAGCGATGGCGCGATTACGACAGGCTTCAATACTCCGATCACCTTCACCTATCCCAAGGCCGGCGACTACGCCGTCGCGGTGCTCGACAGTTCGCCCGCGCACGGTTCGGTCTCCGCCCCGACCTGGGTTTCCGGCGTCGGCTACCAGTCCGTCTATACGCCGACCACGGGCTATTCCGGCGCTGACGCTTTCACCTTCCACGCCTCCAGCCCGTTCGGTGCGTCGCCCGTGCGAACCATCTCCGTCACCGTGGGCCCGCCGCCCGCGCCGACGGTGGCCGCCGCCTCGATCAACTCGACCTACAATGGTTCGGGCGCGGTCGTTCTGCCGGTCAGCGGCGTCTATACCAGCATCGGCTTCCCCGGCGGCTCGCCGGCTCACGGGGTGCTGAATCTGAGCGGCGCGACCGTCACCTACTATCCGACCAGCGGCTATTACGGGGCCGACAGCTTCACCTACAACGCCACGGGTCCGGGCGGGACCAGCGGGGCGGCCACGGTTAGCGTCACGGTCGGCAATCCGCCGGCCCCGACCGCTTCGGCCGTCTCGGCCAGCACGGCCTACAATACCGCCAAGGCCGTCACCCTGGCGCCCAGCGGCGTTTATACCTCCCTGGCGGTGGCCGGCGGCCCATCGCACGGTTCGGCTTCGATCTCAGGGACGACGGCGACCTATACGCCGACCAGCGGCTACTCGGGGTCCGACAGCTTCGCCTACACCGCTACCGGGCCGGGCGGGACCAGTGCGCCGGCCACGGTGTCGGTCACGGTCGGCGCGCCGCCGCCGAACAATCCGCCGACCGCCGTCAATGACGGCCCGGTTCAGATCATCGCGGGCGATACGGTCAATGTGAACGTGACGGCCAATGACAGCGACCCGGACGGCGACACCCTGACGGTGATCGGCCTGAGCAAGACCACCTCGGCCAAGGCCAACTACTCGTTCAGCGGCGGGATCATCACCGTAACGGCCAAGTCGTCCAAGGGCGCTGACAGCCTGACCTACACGGTCAGCGACGGCAAAGGCGGCACGGCCACCGCGACCTTGTCTATCTTCGTGAACTTCTAGACGTGCGGGGCGTGATGACCAAGTTGATGAATCCCCCCTCGTTTCGCGCGGGCCTGCGCGGTTGCCTGGCCGCGTTGATGATCGCGGCGTTCCTGGCGCCATTGTCTTCAGCGCACGCGCAGATCGCGCCACCCGAGGCCTTTCAGCCGATCGACGCCAATGGCGTCAACCTGCAAACCGGCAATTTCCTAGTTAGCTCGCCGACGATCTCGATCGGTCCCAAGCAGGGCGGGCTCACCTACGGCGCGCAATACGACGCCCGTTCCGGCGCTTGGCGCCACGGGACCGCTGGCGGCATCGTCGAGCAATCGAGCCATAATCAACCGCTCTATCCTTACACCACCGTCACGGTGATGGGTCAGTCGATGACCTTCATGAAGAGTTCGGTGACGGGCCTTTACATGCCGGTCGATGATCCCGGCGCGACCCTGACGTCGAGCGGCGGCATTCTAACGCTTACGCTCAGTGACGGTTCGCAGGCGCTCTATGACCAACCCAGCGAGCCCGTGGGATTCTATGCGAACAAAGGCCAAATCGGCAAACTGACCAGGCTAGACGGCGAGATCCTCACCTTCACCTATGCCTTCACCACGGTCGTCAGTGGCCCCGAGACCGTGACGACCTCGCGTATCCAGTCGATCAACAACAATTTCGGCTACCAGCTGCATTTCGACTACGATCCGGGCGACTGGTCCCGGCTTGCCACGGTCACGGCGCTGAACAACGCCATCGACGCCTGCGCGCCCAGCGCGGTGACCTGCAGCTATTCGCGTGCCTGGCCCAGCCTGACCTTCGGTGCCGTCGCCAACACCGAGCGGAACGTCACCGACGCCCTTGGCAACACAACCAGACTCTTCTTGGACGGCACGGTTTTCCACAACCTCACCGGCATCCGGCGACCCACGACGTCCAGCGGCCAAGACTTGACCGTCGCCTTCGACGGCACCGCGGCAAACCGGGTCAATACGATCAGCACAGCCGCAGGGACCTGGACCTACGCCTATGACGATCCTCCGCAGGGTGACCCGAACCCAGACCAATATACGCTCAACACCTATGTGACCGAACCGGCCCTGCCGGGCGACACCGCGCCGCGCACGCGCACGATCGGCATCGTGAACAAGCTCGACTATTACTTCCATCGCACCGGCCGGGTCGGCACGGTGACCGACGCCCTGGGCCACACCACTACCTATGGCTACGACCCCGACTACAAATTGCTCGCGGGCATCGAGCATCCCGAGCACGACAAGACGCGCTACTACTACGATGCTCGCGGCAATATCTGGAAGATGGAACGGGTCGCCAAGTCGGGCTCGCCAGTCATCGCCACGACCGCCGCTTACCCGGCCAACTGCGCCAGCCCGATCACCCCGGCCACCTGCAACAAGCCAAGCTCGGTGACCGACGCGCGGGGCAACGTCACCGCGTTCACCTATGACCCCACCCATGGCGGCGTGCTGACGGCCACCTTACCGGCTCCCAGCTCTGGAGCGGTGCAACCGCAGACCCGCACGACCTATGCCCCGTTCACCGCCTGGTACAAGAACGCCGCAGGCACGATCATTCAGGACACGCGGGCCATCTATCTGCCGACCGGAACTTCGGCCTGCGCGACCTTGGGGCCGGCGACCGCCACGACGGTCGCGCCCTGCGCGGGAACCGCCGACGAGGTGAAGACCACGACCGCCTATCTTGCGGGCAACGCCTCGACGGCCAGCAACCTGGTGCCGGTCTCCACCACCAGCGGCGATGGGGCCGGCGTCTTGGCCGCCACCACGACCTTCGGTTACAACACGCAGGGCGACCTTCGGATAGTCGATGGACCCCTGCCCGGGTCGGCCGACACGACCCGCACCTATTACAACGTTCTGCGCCAGGTGATCGGGGTGATCGGCCCCGATCCTGATGGAGCCGGCGCGCTGCTCAATCGGGCCAGCCGCACCACCTATGAGGCGGATGGCCAGGTGCAGTCGGTCGAGACGGGGACCGCCACCGATCAGTCCGACAACGGCATGGCGAGCTTCACCTCGCTGCAGACCACGCTCAACACCTATGACGCGCTCCGCCGCAAGGCGACGACCGGCCTGGTGGTCGGCGGCGTCAGGCAAACCCTCACCCAGTTCGACTACTACGCCAACAATCTGCCGCGCTGTCAGACGGTGCGGATGAACCCGGCGACCTTCAGCTCACCGCCGGCCGCCTGCACACTGGGAACGCCCGGGCCCGACGGCGATGACCGCATCACCTACACCGCCTATGACAACGCCGACCGAGTCACCCAGGTCACCTCCGGTTACGGGACCGCCTCGGCCGGCGGCGCGCCGCGGGTCGAGAAGACGGTGACCTACACGGCCAACGGCCAGGAACAGACGGTCGCCGACGGCAAGGCGACGGGAACGAGCGACGGGCGCGGCAACCTGACGACTTACGAGTATGACGACTTCGACCGGCTGGCCAAGGCGCGCTATCCTAACGCCTCGGGGATCGGCAGCTCGACAACCGACTACGAGCAGTACGGGTATGACGTCGCCAACAATCGGACGAGCTGGCGGCGGCGCGACGGCACGACGGTGGCCTTCACCTATGACGCGCTGAACCGGGTTCAGAACGGTCTGCGCGGCGAAGTCTATGCCTACGACAACCTGGGCCGACAGATCTCGGCGACCTATGGCGGCGGCGCATCCGCGGCGACCTATGACGCCCTGGGCCGGATGACCGGCGAAGACACCTACGGCCACCCGCTGACCTACCAGTACGATCTGGCCGGCCGGCGGACGCGGATGACCTGGTGGGACGGGTTTTACGTCACCTACGACTATGATTCCGCCGGGCAGATGAAGGGGCTGGGGGAGAACGGCGGTGGCTACGCCATCGTCTTCGCCTACGACAATCTGGGCCGGATGAAGACCCTGTCTCGCGGTATTCCGGCCACCACCTACTACGACTATGATGCAGCCTCACGGCTGAGTTATCTGAGCCACGACCTAACGGGCACGGCCCAGGACCAGGCCTGGACCTTCGCCTACAACGCCGCCAGCCAGGTCAAAACGCGGGCCGCCAGCAACAGCCTCTATGAGTGGAGCAGCGCCCAGGCGACCAAGAGCTACACCGTCAACGGCCTGAACCAATACGCCACGGCGGCCGGGACAGCGATCACCTACGACGCGCGTGGCAACCTGAGCAACGACGGGATCAAAGCTTACGGCTACGACCTGCTCAACAACCTGACCAGCACCTCGGGCGGCGCGAGCCTGGCCTACGAGCCGACCGGCCGGCTGTGGCAGGTGTCGGCGGGCGCTGGGCCCACGGCCTTCATCTATTCCGGCTCCGATTTGGTCGCCGAACTCAACGGCGCGACGGGCGCCATCCTGCGGCGCTACGTGCCGGGGCCTGGGACCGACGCGCCCTTGATCTGGTACGAGGGGGCGACCAATGGCAACCGTCGCTGGCTGCTGGCCGACCCGCTGGGCTCGATCGTCGCGGCGGTCAACGACAGCGGCACGGCCATCGCCACCAACACCTATGACGAATACGGCATCCCGGCCGCTGGCAACCAGGGCCGGTTCCAGTATACCGGCCAGGCCTGGATGCCGGAGCTTGGGCTTTATCACTACAAGGCCCGGGTCTATTCTCCGACCCTGGGGCGGTTTCTCCAAACCGACCCCACAGGCTACGATGACGGCCTCAACTGGTA
>FTJN01000798.1_pt1 | contig 39112 bp, 34 predicted proteins | sample 1658361 | NCBI WGS metagenome assembly FTJN01 (sample SAMEA3914819, study PRJEB12502) | metagenome | biome: forest; material: soil | place: Canada | collected 2010-06-26 | depth 0.3 m
GTGAACCGCTACGCTCGCGACAAGCTGAAGATCGGCGACCCCAGCGTCGCTCAACTGCGGATCAGCGGGGTGTTCACCTCCGGCGACACCGGCGCCTTCGTCGACGGGGTGACGGCCGTGTTGCCAGTCCACGCGGTCGCGGCCAATGGCGTGACCGTGCTGAAAATCGACCGCGGCCAAAAAAATTCCGCACCGGCCGGTGTGTCTTCGACGAGCTGAGGCGTCTCACTTTCCAAAGCGCCGCAATCAACGTCGGCGCGTTTGGGAGGGAAGACACATGCGCAGATCTTTCGACCGCCGTTTGGCCTGGAGCTCCACCGCCGTCGCGGCCTTGATGCTCCTGACCGCCCCCGCCACCGTCCATGCCCAGCCACAACGGGCCACCTACAGCTTCGACATTCCGTCCCAGGACCTGAGCAGCGCCCTGCGCGCCTTTGGCCAAGCCTCGGGCCAACAACTGGCCTTCGATGAGGCCAGCGTGCGCGGCAAGCGCGCCCCGGCCCTGAGCGGCGCCTACACGGCCGAGGCCGGCCTCAAGCGCCTGCTCAGCGGCACGGGCCTCAGCGCCCAGCCGACCGCCAGCGGCGTCTACGCCATTCGTTCCAAGACCCTGCTGGTGGCCACCAGCGCCCAGAGCCAGGCCCAGCCCGCCGCCGCCGCCGTCGAACCCGATCCCGAAACGCCCTCGCAGGTCGAGGAAGTGATCGTGGTCGGCACCCCCGGCGGCAAGGGCATCGACAAGCTATCGGCCAGCTTCGCGGTCACCACGATCAACGCCGACGACATCACCAAGGCCTCGCCCAAGAGCACGGCCGAACTGCTGACCCTGGTGCCCGGCGTCTGGGTCGAGACCTCGGGCGGGGTCGCCGGCGCCAATGTCTTCGTGCGCGGCTTCCCCGCCACCGGCGACGCGGAGTTCCTGACCATCCAGCTGCAGGGCGCGCCGATCTATCCGCCTTCGACCCTGTCGTTCCTGGAGAACAGCTCGATCTTCCGGGTCGACGAGACGGTGTCACGGATGGAGGCCCTGCGCGGCGGTCCCAACCCCATCTTTTCCAACGGCCAACCGGGCCTGACCACCAACTTCCAGCTCAAGGACGGCGGCGAGGAGACCCACGGCCTGGTTAAGCTGACCACCTCCGACTACGATCTGCGCCGTGTCGACGGCGTACTGAGCGGCAAGCTGGCCGACGACCTCTATTTCATGGTCGGCGGCTACGCGACCACCTCGCCCGGCGTGCGCGACACCCAGTTCGACAACGAAGTCGGCCAGCAGTTCACCGTCAACATCACCAAGCGGATGGAGCACGGCAAGCTGAACCTCTACGCCCGCTATACCGACGACCATGGCGCCTGGTACCTGCCGTTCGCGGTCAACGTGCCCGGCATCGACAAGGGCGAATATACTCAGCTGGGCGAGGCCAGCCGCTTCCACACCCTGCAGATCAACGCCGCCGGCGCGACCCGCAATTTCGACCTGGCCGACGGCCGGGGCTTCAAGGGCTATGTGGTCGGCGGCGGGTTCGAGCACGAGTTCGGCGACGGCTGGACCGTGCGCGACCGCTTCAGCCTGACCGACGGCGACGCCAACACCTACGGCCTGGTCGGCGACGGCGCGGCGATCACGGTGGCCGCGCTCAACACCGCGGTCCCGGGCGCGATCAAGACCCGCGGCGGATCGACCCTGGCCTCGAACGACTACGTGCAGAACTGGGGCGCATGGATCGTCGAAAAGAAGATCAAGGCCGTCACCAACGACCTGTCGATCGCCAAGACGGTAGGAACCCACCAGCTGTCGGCCGGCTATTACGCCTCCAGTTTCAGCTCCGACGACTTCTGGACGATCGGCAATGTCGAGCCGATGCAGGTCAAGGCCAATGGCGACTACCTGGCCGCTCCGATCACCTGCGCCAACCTGGCCGCGGCCGGCAGCGGCTCCAGCTGCTTCAAGTTCGGCCTGACCTCGGCCGGCGACGGGCGGGTGGACGCCCTTTACCTGGCCGACTCCTGGCAGGTGATCGATCCGTTGCGCATCGACCTTGGCGTGCGCCGCGAGCGCTTCCAGACAGACTATGTGGTCGACGACGGCCCCGGCTATCCCGACGGCCTGGCCCCGCGCACCACCGACTACAGCAACAGTAAAACCTCCTACACGATCGGGGTGAACTACGACCTCAACAGCATGTCGGGCGTGTTCGGCCGCTATTCGCGCGGCTATAAGTTCCCCAGCTTCGACAACTTCCGCGAAGGCCTGACCGACACCCTGTCGGTCGATCAGTACGAGCTGGGCTACAAGCTGCGCTCCGGCCCGTTCGAGCTCTACGCCACCGGCTTCGCCAACAAGTTCGAGGGCGCCAAGTTCGCCGATGTCGGCGGCATCCAGGAGAGCAACAGCAACAAGGCCCATGGCGTCGAGCTGGACGGCCGCTGGCGCTCGGACTTTGGCCTGTCGCTGGCCCTGAACGGCACCTGGCAGAAGACCGAGATCGTCAAGTCGTCGATCCCGACCAACAAGGGCAACAGCGCCCAGCGCCAGCCCGACTGGATGATCCGCTTCACCCCCAGCTACGACGTCGCCTTGGGTTCGGTGAAATCGACCTTCTACGGCACGGTTAGCGCCGTGGACGATCGCTTCGCCGACAACGCCAACACCCAGGTGCTGAAGGGCTACACCAAGGTCGATCTGGGCGCGATCTTCGACGTCGACGCCTTCACCATCCAAGTCTCGGCCGACAACCTCACCGACAGCCATGGGCTGACCGAGGGCGATCCGCGCTCGACCAGCGGCGCCAATGCCCGGCCGATCTTCGGTCGCTCATTCAAACTCAGCGTCGGCTACAGCTTCTAACCGTCTCCCCCGCGCGGATCGGGTTCGCCTATGGACCCGATCCGTGTCCTTGTCGTTTGAAGCTTGGGCGGTTTGCCCGGAGGACCTCGTGAACCCGCGCCATCTCCTGATCGCCTCTGTCGCCTGGCTCGGTCTCTCCGAGCCGGCCCTGGCCCAGACCCTGAAGGCCGACGAGGTCGCCTCCCCCGCCGACATCTATGCCGAACTCTTCAACCAGGTGCAGATGCGCAAGCTGTTTGCTGATGGAAAGACCTTCGTCGACGCCACGCCCAAGCGGGCGCCGGCCGCGATCCTGGCCGACTACCGCGCTCACGCGCGCTTCACCGACGCCGAGCTGAAGCGCTTCGTACGAGCCAACTTCGACGTGCCGCAAAGCGTCCCGCTGCCCTCGCCGTCCAAGGATCGCACCACGCTGAAGGCCCACATCGCAGCCCTCTGGCCCATACTGACCCGCGCACCCGTCCAGGCGGTCGAAGGCGGCTCGGCCCTGCCGCTGGACAAGCCGTTCGTCGTGCCCGGCGGGCGCTTCCGCGAGATGTATTACTGGGACAGCTATTTCACGATGCTGGGCCTGGTCGCCGACGGCCGGGACGAGGCGGTCGAGAACATGGTCGATGACTTCGGCGGGTTGATCGACCGCTACGGACACATCCCCAATGGCACGCGCACCTATTATCTGAGCCGCTCGCAGCCGCCCTTCTACTTCGCGATGGTGGGGTTGGCGGACAAGAACGACAAGGCGCGGTTCAAGGCGCGCGTCGAGCTGATGCGCGCCGAGCACGCCTTCTGGATGGATGGCGAGAAGGCCGTAAGGCCCGGCCAGAGCCACCGCCGCGTGGTCGCCTTGCCGAACGGCGCGATCCTCAACCGTTACGCCGACGACCGCGCGACGCCGCGCGACGAATCCTACCGCGAGGACATCCTGACGGCTCGCGAGGCTCCCACCCGCCCGGCCGGCGAGGTGTTCCGCGACTTGCGCTCGGGAGCCGAGAGCGGTTGGGACTACAGCTCGCGCTGGATGGCCGACGGCAAGAGCCTGAAGACTATCCAGACGACGTCGATCATCCCGGTCGATCTCAATAGTCTGATGTTCGGCCTGGAGACGGCGATCGCCGAGGGCTGCGAGGCCCTGGCCGATCAAGCCTGCGTCGATGACTTTTCGGCGCGCGCCAAGGCCCGGGCCTTGGCGATGGACGCCTATCTCTGGGACACCGGGCGCGGCCTTTATCTCGACTACCAGTGGCGCGACGGCGTGCGCCTGGACCATCCCAGCGCCGCGACCCTCTATCCGCTGTTCGTCGGTGCGGCGAGCCCCGAGCAGGCCAAGGCGGTGGCGGCCACGACCCGCGCCCTGCTGCTGGCCCCCGGCGGCCTGCGCAGCACCACCGTCGTCACCGGCCAGCAATGGGACACGCCCAACGGCTGGGCGCCGCTGCAGTGGGTGGCCGTCTCGGGCCTGCGCCGCTATGGGCAGAACGCCCTGGCCCAGGACATCGGCGAGCGCTGGCTGGCCACCGTGACGCGGGAATACAAGGCTAGCGGCAAGATGCTGGAGAAGTACGACGTCGAGCAGGCCAAGGCCGGCGGCGGCGGGGAATACCCTCTGCAGGACGGGTTTGGCTGGACGAACGGCGTGACGCGCGCGCTGCTGAATCTGTATCCCGCGCCTTGAAGCCGAGCGACGACCAGGCGTTTCATGGTGGAGGTTGAACGGTCCTTTCGCATCGCGCCCTGCCGGCGGCTTCCAACACGCTGGCAAGCGTTCTAAGGCATTGGCGTTGGCGGCCGTCGAGGGCGCCCCCTGCCCCGGAACGAGGAGACGCAGCCGCGATGTCCAGCCGTCACGGCCTCTCCATTCGGGCCGCCAATGGTGGCGACGTGGACGGGTTGGCCGAATTGCTCGGGATAGCGGGCGCGACCATCGCGCGGGATCGGCTGGCGGCGCGGCTGAGTGCCCTTCAGGATGAACCAGGCGTCCTGCTCATCGCCGACGAATGGGGACCGCCGTCGGGCCTCATCGCGCTGCATTGGCATTCGGTTCTGACAGCCGATCTCAAGGTCGGTCAGATCTCCGCCCTACTGGTCGATCCAGAGCGACGCCGAAGCGGGATCGCACGCCTTCTTCTCAAGGCCGCCTCTCAGGCCGCGCGCACCGCGGGATGCGGCGAGCTGTCGCTTCTTGCACCGATGGCGGCGGCCGATCTGCGGACGTTTTGCCTCGCCACGGGCTTCGTACAAGCCGCTGAGGCTTTCACCCGCCCGCTGCGCAAACGCGGCTGACAAGCGCCACTTCCAGACATCGAAACTTGGCTTTAAAGCAGACCGCACCCGCTCTAGAGAACCGACCTAGGGGGCCCTCGGGATCCGTCGACGTGCGATAAATCACGCTCCGGGGACGCGGCTCGGCACGGAAGGGATGAACCCGATCTTGCACGGTGCACCGCCTTGCGCGCCTCGTGGTCGCAAGAGTTCAAACCTAGGGAGTGCACCATGCCCACATCTATCAAGCTGTCCGCATTGCTCGCGACCACGGCTCTGGCCTTTCCTATGCTCGCCGCCGGCCAGTCCAGGGTTCCGAATATTCCCGCGCCGCCGCCAGTCGCGCCGGCGCCGCTCCCCAGCTACAGGATTCCCCAAACGAACGTGATCATCGCCCCGGTGGCGCCGCCGGCCAACAATCCGGGCAATAGAACGGTGATATCGCCCGGTACGATCACCCCGCCCTCCGGTCAAAACCAAGCGCCGCAGGCGCCTGTACCGGCCGTCTTCGTCACTATTCCGACGCCCTAGAAAAGCGCCTTGCTGGCGAAGCAACAAGAGCTTCAGCCCTCCGGGAGGGCCGGAACCCGGCGGCGGCGGCGGGTTCATCGCCAGGCGCTTCGCAACTGGACCCGCTCGCCGTCTTGCGGTCATAATGACCAGACGACGAGGGCGCGGCGTCAGCCTGGGTGGGTCCGACTATGGCTGATGAACAACGCAAGATGTTCCTGGACGTTCTGGACGCCGCGGAACGCAAAGAACTTCTTTCCCTTGCAAGCACCCTCCGCGCGCACAAGGGTCAGATCGTTTCCGCTCAAGGCGAAGCGTCTTGGGATGTTTATGTCGTGCAGGAAGGACGCCTGAATGTCGTCCGCTACGCCGCTGACGGACGCGAGGTCTCGCTCCGGATGTTGCGTCCCGGGCAGCTCTTCGGCGAGCTCGGAGCGATCGATGACGCCGTCAGATCCGCCACCGTCGTCGCGGCCGCGGAGTCGCGTCTGCTGGTGATTCCGCAACGGGCCTTCCGGACCGCGCTCCGCAATTCGCCGGAAGCGAGCGACTGGATGCTTCGCCGTCTGACGTCCCAGGTCAGGAGCCTCACGGACAAAGTCTTCGAACTTAGCGCCCTCAACGTGCAGGCGCGGCTTCATTGCGAGTTGATCCGGCTGGCCAGATCTCCGGACGCGGCGGACTCCATCGCGCCCACGCACGCCGAACTCGCCAACCGCATCGGAACCCATCGCGAGGCGGTCACGCGGGAATTGAACGCGCTCGCCGCCAGGAACGTCATCCGCGGCGGTCGCCGCAGGCTTGAATTCCTGGACTTGAATGGCCTGGAGCGGGAGGTTCGCTCCAGTCTGCGCGCGCCCGTCGGCGATGAAGGCTGGTGGTAGCGCCTCGGGCGGGCGGGCGGCCAGAACCAGCGTCCAGGCTCACTCCGTCAGCGCCGCGAGCAGCCTGGGTCGTGCCGCGAGCTTCCTCGCCAGGCCCGGAGACAGGGCCGGAGCGGACCGGATGGCGGCGAGCGCGTCGGAACGGTCCTGAAGGGCCGCCCGGACTCGATCGCGCGCGCCTCGCTGATATCGGAGCCAAAGGATCTCGCCGGCGAAGTGCTTGAGATCGTCGTCGATCTCCGCATGCGCCGCCTCGTCGGTCTGTTCGAGATGTCGACGCAGGATCTGCAATGTCGAAACCGGTCGCCGCGCGGGCCGGTGTTGGACCGCGCGCGCCGGCTCCAAGGCCAACGGCGCATTGAGGGTGCGCTCGGCGTTCACGACCCCCGCGCCCAGGTCGCTCGCCCCTCTCCAGACGGTGGGTGGCGCGATATTGTGGACGACGGCGCGCATGAATAGTTCCTGCACGGTGACGTCGGCTTGGGCGGCCAGGCGGCGCAGGGCCTCGCCGCCGCCATGATGCGACACCCACAGGGCGGCGACCCCCGCCGTCAGGGACGTCGCGACGGTCGTGCCCTGAGACGGCTTCACCGCGATCTGGCTCGGATAGGTGTCGCCGTCCGGCCCACGGACCGTCGCGCCCCAGACGTCCTCGCCCGGCGCGCTGACCGTCACGGCGGCGCCGCGCGCCGTGAACCTCCAGGGCGCCAGATCGTAGGCGAGCGCGGCCACGGCGACGCTGAGGCGGTCGCTGGAATAGGCGGCGGGAAAGGTGACGAAGGGCCAACAGTTGCCTGCCGCGCAGACGATCACGCACCCTGAACGGACGGCGTCGCGCATCGCTTGCTCGACCGAAGCCAGTCGACTGGGTCCGCCCACGCACATGATCAGGACGTCGCATCCGGAGTCGCGGCCGTGCGCGATCGCGGCCGGCAGACGCGACTGGCGAAGGTCGATCACGGATCGGAACGCGCGGATCGGGACCACCTTGGCTTCCGGCGCGACGCCTGTGACGACCCCGGGGCCGAAGGTGTCGAAGTTCGTCGTCAGGCCCCCACGACTGGCCATCAGGCTATCGACCAGCGTGCCGTGGCCGGGGTTCGGCCACAGGACGTCCTTGGAGAGCCGATCGCGCGCGTCGGTCCCAACCTCGACGTAGTTCGCCTGGTCCGCCAGGTCGTAGAGGGAAACCAGTTCGCGATGGTCGGTGTAGCCGGTGTCTATATGGCCGATGCGCACGCCGGCGCCCTTGCTCATGCGCCATGCGGCCCGCGTGGCGATGGGGCTGTGCGCCCACCCTTTGGGGTATGACCAGTTGTCGCCGGAGTCGCAGAGCCCGCTCATCGCGGGGGCCAGATCCGCCGGTAGCGCGTCCACGTCGACAGAAGCGGCGCCGCCGTAGAGAGAATCGCGATGGACGAGATTGGCCTCTTCCGCCTCAATCGCCTTGCAAAGCGCGCGCGCGAACTCGAACGCATGGGGTTCGCTCCCCGACAGGCGCTTGTCCGGATAGGTGGCGAACAGGTAGCGATCCGAGCCGCCGCCGAACGCGGGCCAGACCTGGACCTTGTCGTTGGGCGTGGCGGCGGCGACCGTTCGCCGCGCGAACTCGACCGACATGGGCTCGAGGAAGACCAGCTCGATCTCGAGGGGATCCTCGTGTTCAAGAGCCGTTGGATCATTCGGCACCCGATCGAGGAGCTCGCTGAGTTCCTTCATCGCATCCACTCCAACTCGCTGTGGGGTTACGGCTTACGGCCACTGTCGCTGAATGATCAGCGCGGCTCGATCGCCCGCTTCGGTCGCAAGGCTGAACGCCCTCGCGATGATCGACTGTGGGCGGCCACACCTGTCGAACGTGACAATTCTCACCGAGCGGGCGAGGCGCGTGAGGCAGCCTCCGCCCGCCTGCGTCAGGTTCGCGCGCCGGCCGGTCGCTCATCATCCGCCCCGCTTCCGCAGCCAAAAAGTCGCTGAAAGCCACAAAACAACCGAAACGATAGCCGCTTTCTCGACCTTGGCCACATTAGCGTGTATCGCCATTTGGCTAACTTCCGATCCCGGGGGGGACGGTCTTGAGTGCGAGCACCACGTCCGAGCGGAGCATTGTCACAGTCGTGGCGGCGGACGTCGTCGGCTCGACGAACCACGTCCGCGGGATCGATCCGGACGACGCCCTAGCCTTCGTCGACCATTGTTTCGAGGAGTTCAAGCATGCCGTGGAGGCCTTTGGCGGCCGGTTGATCAGCTATGCGGGCGACGGGGGCATCGCCATATTCGGCTGGCCTGAGGCGCTCGAGGATCATGCCGACCGCGCCTGCGCCGCGGCCTGGCTCCTCCAGCATCCCAACCATCGCCCGCTCGCCCCTTCGGGTCTACCGGTTTCGCTCCGACTGGGCGTTCACTCCGGACGAGTGGCCGGGCGTCACCTCGACCAGCCGGGACGGTCCGGATGGAACGCGGTCGGAGACGTCGTCCACATGACGGCCAAGCTCCAACAGTCCGCGCCCATCGGCGGAATCCTCGTGAGCGCCGAAACGCTAGAGCTCTGCCGTTCGACCCTGACGGTTTCCCCCGCCGCGGGCGACGCCGATGCGCGGGGTTCCGGCCTGCGGGCCTTCCACCTTCGCGCCCGGCCCGATCTCGCCGCGCACCGCATCGCAAGACGCTATTCGACGCCGCTGGTGGGACGCGACCGCGAGCTGCAATGGCTTCGCGAGCACGTCCTCGCCGCCGACGAGGAGACGCGGGTCGTCTCCGTTGTCGGGGAAGCCGGCATTGGCAAGAGCCGTATCGCGGACGCGCTTTCCGGCGAGGCGGCCAACCAAGGATGGCGGACGCTCGCCGTCTACGGCGACGCCCAGACCCGCGCCAGCCCCTTCGCCGTCGCCCTGGCCATGACCGCGCGCCTCCTGGGCCTGCCGCAGGACACCTCGCTGAGCGCGTTCCAAGACGCCCTTGAACTCAAGGGCGTCGACCAGGAAACCTCCAGCCTGCTCTGCACGCTCTTCGAGGGCGGCGTCCGGGAGGGCTCGACCAACCAGATGCACATCGCCCGCGCCTTCGTGCGGGTCTTGCTGAACCTGGAGCGAGACCAACCCTTGCTGCTTCTCGTCGAGGACCTGCATCTCGTTGACCTGGAGAGCCAGAGCGTTCTGCGTCTGCTTGTTCCCGAGCAGGCCGTTCCCGTCCTCTCATTCCTCGTTACGGGCCGACCCGAAGGGCTGCGGGACGTCCGGGAGATCGGCGGCGCCCTGATCGAGCTCCAGCCGCTCGCGCCGGCCGACATGCACGCCATCGCGCACCGGATCTGTCCGGAAGGCACGCCGATGGAGGTTCTCGAACGTGTCGTCGCGCGCGCGGACGGGATTGTCTTCGTGCTGGAGGAATTCGCGCGCTCCATCGGGTCCAATTCGTCTGGCGCGGACCTTCCCCCCAGCGTCGAGTCGGCGATCCACGCTCGCCTCGGACACCTCTCGCGCGAGGCGAAGGACCTGGCCCAGGCCCTTTGCCTGCTGGGCGAGCATGTGGAACTGGACCTGCTGAGACAGGTCGCGGCGGTCCAGCCCGACCAGCTGATGCGTCTGCTCGCGGAGCTCGAACGGTTCGCGTTCGTGGACCCACCCGGCGGAACCCGGGCGGGGTTTCGCCACCACATCCTGGCCGAGGCCTGCGCCAACACCATCTCGCGCCCACGCCGGATCAACTTGCATGGCGCCGCCCTGAAGGCCCTTCAGGCGCGACCGGACGCGCCGGGCCAGCGCCTGCGCCTGGCCACCCACGCCGAGGGCGCGGGAAACGACATGCAGGCCCTAAGCTTCCTCTGGGAGGCGGCCATGGAGGCGCGCGGCACCTCGGCGGCGGCGTCGCTCAATCTCATCTTCGATCGCGCCCTGGCCATGATCGGGCGGATCGGCGAGGCCGCGGCGAAGACCTATGTGAACTTCGTCCTGATGGCGTTCCCTTCGATGCTGCTCCTCGGCGAATTTGCGAAGATGGGGACGCATCTCCCGAAGGTAATGGAGCTGGCGCGCGCGCAGCAGCGCCCTGACAAGGTGTCCAACAGCCTCTCGCAGTTCGGCATGCTGTGCTGGTTCGAGGGCCGCTACGAGGAAGGACGCCGGGCGACCGAGGAGGGCCGCAGGATCGCCCGTGAGCTGGAGCTGCCCGCGCTCATCTATTCCAACCAGTTGATGCTGGCCAACGTGCTGCATGGGATGGGGCGTATCGACCTCGCGCTCGCCGAGCTCGTGGATCTGAAGACGTTTCTGGGCGGGGCGTTGGCGTCCGCGCGCTGGGGGGCGCCGACGTTGCCACTGTCCACCACACTGTCGTTCATCGGCTGGATCAAGGCCGACACCGATCAACTGGAGGACTCACTCGAGCACAGCAGGCTCGGCCTCGAAATCGCTCGGCGCGAACGCGACGCCTATGCCGAGATCATGGCCCGGAACGCCCTCGGACGGGCGTTCCTGCACATGGGGCGGAACGAGGAGGCGGCCAGTTGCCTGCAGGTGGCGTGGGATCTCGCCGAGGCCCACGGCTATGACGCGACGAAATCGAACCTCGCCGGCCACATGGCAAGCGCCTTCGCCCGACTAGGCCGGGCCGACGAAGCGATCTCCATCGCCGAAAGCTGCTTCGCGCGACGGCTGCACCTGCGGACCGGCTGCATGGAGAACGTCCTGCTGAGAACGGGTCACGCCGAGGCGGTGGCCTGCGCGGGCGATCTCGATCACGGCCTGGCGTTGCTCGACGAAGCGCTGGAGATCGCCGTGGGCATCGGAAACCCCTGCCTGCTCGCGAGGGGCCTGGATCTGAGGGCGGCGTTTCGGGCGCGGGTCGCCTTCGATGACCCGCGCGTGCCGGCCGACCACGCCGCGGCGGCCGACCAGCGCCGGCGAATCTCCGGCGCTAAGCATGACCTGGCGTGAACCGGGCCGGAAGCGCGATCGTCAGCGCGCTGAGCGCCTTGCGCGGCCCGCCCGCCTTGCCGGCGATCCCGCGGAGATCCTTCAGCGACGCCGCGGCGCCCAGGCACGCGGTGAGGATTTCCATCGCGATGTCTTGCCCCCAGCATTGGCGCCCGCTGTTCTGGACTCCGAACATCAGGTAGTCCGCCTGCGGCCGGTTCAGCGAGTATTGGGAGGGGTTCTGGAACCCGGCCTCATCGAGGTTCGCCGCCGCGACCAACGCGGCGACACGATCGCCCTTCGAGACCGTCGCCTTGCTGCTGAGTTCCGCATCGGCCGTGCACAGCCGTTGCAGCACCGGCAGCACCGGATTGAGACGGTCGCACTCGTAGATCACCTGTTTCGCCAACGAAGGGGTCAGCGACTTGGCGCCTTTGCGCGCGGCCAACCCCTTGATCGGCATATTATTCTGAAGCAGGAACTGCATCGTGCCGCCGAACGCCGATGGGGTGGCCGCCAGGGTGTTCGCGGTCAATTCAGCCAGGAGCACCGCGGCGTCGCGCAGATACGCGCCGCTATCCTCGTAAAGCTTCCCATCGCCGGCGAATTCCTCCGCGTTGGCGACAAACGCATCCACCAGCGTGAAGGTCGCGGGGGGCGCGTCGGCGCGCCCCTTCGATAGCAGACCATCGATGTGCGACAGCATCTCCCCGCCCGCCTGGCGGCTGAGCGGCCAGGCTTCCTGCGCGGACTGCAGGTTGGCGATCACATCCCCCAACATCACGGCGGACCAGATTTGCAGGGAGATGACCCCTGGATCGCTCGGCGCCGACGACTTCAGCGCTTTGAGCCAGTCCCCGGACAGTTCCGACAGATGCTGCTTGCCGAACGGCAAGGCGACCGCGAGCTCGGTCACCCAGTCGGGTCCCGGCACGCCATAGATGCGGCTCACGACGCCGTAGGCCGCGGACACGGCGAGATCGTCGACGAGGTCGATCCGGCCGGCTGGACCGCATCGCCGAAGCGCCATGGCCAGGCGGGCATTGGCCTCCGCGCGCAGATCCTCCAAGACGCGATTCTTGCGCTTCTCCTGCAGCTTGCGCCATGCGGCGTCGAGTATCCGGCGCAGTCGCGCGCGCGGGCCCGTCATCGGACATTCCGCATCCGTGCTGATGAGGAGATCCTGTCCCCGGGTGATGCGCTGGGCGCTCTCGTGGTAGGGCTTCACCGAGAATTCCAGCCTGTCCTCGGCCGTTCCACCGGACAAGACCTGCACGACATCCCGGTAGCGGCCGACGAACACCATCCGCTCCGAGGGAGAGGCGCCGGCGAGCGGGAGGTTCACCTTGATGGCGGCTTCCTTGGCGGAGGCGGCGGTCAGGATCCTCACGCCGTAGCCGAACAGCCGCTCGGGATCGAACAGACCCTGCGTCCGGGTTTTGCCCATGGCGAAGCCGCTGTGGGGTGTCTCATCGCGATCGGGAGGAAACGCCTGCCCCTCGCCCAACGCCTTCAGGGCGCTGATCCCCGGTGCGAAAAAGTACTCCCCGCCGCGCATCGTGACGAAACTCGGAATTCCCGTGAGCGGCGCTACTTCCCCGGCTCGCAGGAAGCCGTCCAGCTTGCCCCCGGAATGGTCGCCGACCAGGGGGCACCGCCCCAGTCCAGCCTGGCCCAGGAACTCGCCGCTGTTGAGCCAGTCGGCCTGGATCACCTCGAACTGCTGATCCAGGCGGGCGTTCATCGCGACGAACAGGAGGCCCCGGGGTTCGCCGTCTCCCAGCGACTCCGAGGGCAGGAGCGGGCCGCCATACGAGATCGAGCGGCGCAGAAGGCGATGGCGCCGAGCTTCGTTGCGCCCTCCCGTATCGCGCGGATTGGCGCGGCGGATATGGGCGCCCAGGGGGCACTTCGCCCCTTTCGGATCGTCCGAGGCGAACAGGAAGTCATTGACCTCGCCTTCCGCGTTCTCGCCCACGGCGCGATCGGTGTCGGGCGAACGGACCAGCGGGGTCCCGGAACGCCATCGGCCGACGAATTCGGCGGCGAGACGGTCCGCGGCGGCCTCGTCCCCCCGGGTCTGCCGGCCTAAAAAGCTTCGAAAACCCACCACGTCCTGCTCCAGCTTGCGGAACACGACATAGGTGCCATGGCGTCGCAGATTAGCGTTGACCGGCAGCAAGGCCACGGCGCCGTCCTCGTCCGGCAGGTCGAGATAAAGCTCGCCCGGCGCGACGGGCGACCAGGTCCGACTGCGGCTCGGCGTTCCCTGCCCTGGCCAGGGGTCCTTGAGCTTCAGGTCCGCGAACGGCTGGCTGAGACCGTCCCGGAACCCGAAGTGCTCGACGCGCAGGCTGCGCGGGCAGGCATATTCCTTGTTGTCGGACTGGTCCTTGTGGACGTCGTAAGGGTCCTGTCCGAGTTCGATGTGCAGGATCTCCAGGCCCAGGGGCCGAAACAGCGCACCGACGTGGGCGCGAAGATCCAAACCGTGGTGGGCCTCCGGCGCGTTGAAGGCGGCCACGTCGCGCCTCAATCGACGCCAGAGGTTCTCCTCCACGCGCCGCGTTTTTCCCCCGACGAGAAAGCCGCTCGTGAAGTAGCCGTGCACGCGCGAAAGCCCGAACGGCCCCTCCCAACCGGCCGGGGAGCTGGGCCCCGTGTCGTGAAGCCGGTCGGCGCGCAAAGCCATGCCGTCGCGGAAGGGTTCGGGAAAGGAGTCGAGCGTGGCCGGGTCCACGCCCAGCGCTCGGAGGCCGTTCCAGCTGAACGCGATGTTGCTTGGCGTGGGATCGTATGCCGACCCGAGCCCCTCTGTGGAGCGCCCCTCCGCGGACTCGCCCCGGATCGTCGGCGCCGTGGACAGGAAGGCCGGCGCCCCCTGCCGCAGGATCTCGTACTTGATGACGCCGAGAAGACCGTGCTGAAGGGCCTTCAGCCCCGCTGCCTCGGCCGGGCCGTAGGCCGTTTTGAGTTTACGCGCCCACGCGCCACCCGTCGTGACCAGGCGCACGTGCTCCCCCATCAAACCCAACAGTTCGCTGGCCGAGGCGCTGGCTCCGGCGGCGGGCCGTTGGGCCCGCGCCTTGAACTGGAGCGACAGCGCGTTCTGCATCACCGCGGCGTCGTCCTTGAGACCTCTGGGGCAGGCCGACACCAACGCCTTCAGCCAGTTATGGAACGGGCTGTTCAGCAGAAATCCAGGGCTCTCCGGTGGCTGCTCGCCCCAGAGGCCGGCGTTGAGGAGACTCGGGTTCTGGAAATCCAGGACTAGGTCGTCTTCGGACACCTTCTCTCGCTTCTCCGCGAGATCCTCGCTCACGAAGGACGTGATCCGGCGGAGCGTCGCGTCGAACTCCGCCTGGGCCATGACCCGGAAGAAGAAGAACAGGCTCCAATCGCGGGTGCGTCCGTCCGCGAACCGAGACGCCCGTACGAGGTTCGCCTGGATGTCATGCGACGGTGGGGGGGCTTGCTGGCTCATGCTTCGGCTCCTTCGTCGGCGCCGCGGAACACGCCGCTCGGATAGGGAAAGCCCTCGCCGAACTGCAGGTTGTCCCTCAGGAACTCGTCGAACAGATCGTCGAGCGCACGGATCGGCCGCGCCCCCCGCACACGCGCCACGAACAGATCGAAATTTCGCTTGAAGGCCGCCAGTTGCTTGATGCGGGCCACGCTCAGGTCCGGGTTGGCGGCGTAGAAAAGCTGCGTTCGCACCTGGAACCGACGGATCCAGAGCCAGAAGGCTTCGAAGTTCTCGGTTCCGGGAAAACCCTCGCAGTTCTCGAAAATCGCGTTGAACCGCTCGCCCAGCTGAACGTCGATCTCCCGGAAATAGACCTTCAGGTCACCGTCGAACTCCACGGTCGTCAGCAGGAACGAGCGCAGCAGCGGATCCGGCGTCGCCGCCGCGGCGTCCGCCGCCTCCTCGACGTACTCGTCCATCGGTTTGGGGATTTTGTAGGCCGGCCGCTGGCTCGCGTGGAGCCCGTCGTCCTCATAGGCGACGTCCCCGATATCCGACCCCAGCAAATATTGTTCAGGCCGCAGCAGCATGATGCGCCCGAAGTGGATGCTGGGGACGAGATTGAGTTCGTTCGGCAGCCCTTGCTGCACGCGGGCGGCCAAGTTCGCGATGACCGCCAAGGCACGCTCCTCGTACGTGCGGCGCTCATTCGGAATGCAACCCCGCCGGATCGGCGCAAGCACCGCCACTTCCGTGATTCCCCCTGCGGCGTTCGACGCCGCCCATTCGAAGAGTCGCCGGTCCATGCCATCCCCCCATTCGTCGATCGTCGAAGGCTAACTCAAGGTCGAGCTTAACAAGACATCGCGCAATGCGTGAAGCGCAGTTCCATGACGCCATGGCGAACTGGCCTGTCGGCCTGGCTCGATGGCTAGCGGCCTGTGGAATCTCCGAACCGGCTAGGCGGCCTCAACGCAACGGGCCATGCTTGCATACGCAATGCTGGCTTGTGTGGGGGCCTTGCTCTTGATCCTGCCGACCTCTTCCTCAATGTCCGATACTTGGTCTTCGAGCGAGGGCGTGGCCCCCACTAGCGCGACCAGATTGTTGGCGCCCTTGTTCGTGCCGGCGCTAGGGGAAGCGCCGGCGCCGGAACTCGGCGGCTTGGCAGCTTCACTCAACAGCTTGAGCGCGCCGGCATAGTCGGGCGCCATCCCGTCCAACTGTTTGTCGACTGTAGTCTCGATCTGCCGGCGCACCGCGGAAATCCGGTTCGGCGCATCGACGACGGAATCCTGCTCGAGCTTCAGGGCGACATCCAGTTCGGCGAGGGCCTTTTCCGTCACAGCCAAACGGGTGAGAAGCTCCGCCCGGTTCGGCGTCTCCGAGGTGACATTCCCTCTGACCCTCGCGACCGCCGTGAGCCCACGGACGACGTCACCCCGAAGCTCCGCCGCCTTTTCGGCGGTCTCCGTGGTGTTGAGCATCGCCGTGCCCGCTCCCTGAAGACAGTCGAGCGCTCGGTAGCCGCGAACGTAGACCTTGGCTCTTTCTCCCGGCTTCAGCGACGTGCGCCAGGCCTGGAAGATTCCCGCGCCCAACAGCCCCGCCAGCAGGTTCTTGGGCGCGGGATTGAAGGCCACGACTCCGGCGCTGTAGATGCCGAAGCCGAGCACCCCGGCTCCCGCGAAACGACTTTCCTGTTCCAGGTTCTTCGCCTGCGCCAAATAGGTGTTTCCCATTCCACGGACCCGATCGAGTTCGGTCTTCACGCGAACCTCACCGTTCGGGATGTCGGCGATCTGGGTGAGGCCGTGAAATTCCGGGTGATCGCTTAGGCTCGAACACCCGGCCAACACGCCGGCGACGCCGAGCGTTATGATGAGCTTGTGCATCAAGAGCTCCTTCGTATTGATACGGCGGGCAGCGCGCCGCGACAGCTCCGAGAGCCCGCCCTGCGCGTCCCGTTCAGGACGTCTGCTTTAGGTGCCTGGCCGCCGCTCAGGCCCTGGCGGCCGCGATCGCGACCGGCCCTGATATCTGCGGCGTTTCATGATAGGGGCGGACGAGATGGATCGGCGTTCCGTTGATGTCGCGCAACTTGCCCGACCATGCGGCTTGATAGAGCCGCCCGAGATCGGCGCGATCCTGAGGCGTCATGCGGCTCTCGTCGCCGTAATTCATGATCGTGAACGGCACGTGGGTGCCGAAGACTTCCGCCGGCCAGCGGCTCTCTTTCACCAGCGCAAAGAAGTGTCTTAGACCGAAGACGTGGCCGATCTCGTGGGCCAGGGTCTCGACCTGCTCCGTCAGGGTTTGCTGGAACAGCACGGGATAGATGAACAGTTGGTGGCGGCCGCCGTCGGGGAAGAAGGCGCTGGCCAGCACGCAGCCGCCGCCCTCGCAATCGTCCGAGGCCTTCACGACGATCTCGAAATCCCACACGTCGCTGTTCTTGCTGAACTTGACCGGCGCGGCGCTTCCCCATTCGTGGATGGCTGACGCCAGGAGCTTCTCGATCGCCGCGCCGGCCGCCAGTGGATGCTCGAACTTGTCCAAGGTCCCTTCGGCGAAGCGCCAGCGAAGCGTGACGCCTTTGGCCCACAGGGGAATGAAGCCCTCGGAAGCGCCGAGCACGAGTTCAAGAGGAGACATGCCGTTGGGCGTGGCGTGACCCAGCCCGTCGGTGACGCAGCGAAAGCCGCGCGGCAGGAGGTGCGTGGTCCGACGAAGGGCCAGGGCGTCTTCGGCCGGCGTTTCGCGCAGTCGAAGCGGATCGCTCCGATCGAGGTCGGTGACTTGGTGCGGGCTCATGTCATTGGCCACGGGAAATCTCCTCGGATATGGCAACCAGCTCGCGATAGAAATCGCTGCCCCCTTCACGCTTTGGGCGCACGGTCGGGACCGGTTTCTCCGCACCTCAATCTTGGCATTGCGGGAGCTTGGCCTTGGTGTGCGCATGCACGGCGAAGGTGTGAGATTTCGCACATCCGATGTCGGCGTTGTCAGGTTAACCCGGCTAGGCGCAACAAACGCCAACAACACACTTCATGTGGCCACGGCTTCGTTCCAGACGCGCATGGCTTCGCCGCGGAATTGGCGAAGGGTTTGGCGGCGGATCAGGTGAGGTTGGATGTAGAAGCGCTGCATGGGTGGTGAGGAAGCGCTGGGCGGAGGCCTGGGACTTGAACCCTTGCATCTTTCGCTCTCGTCGTCGGATCGGCAGGTGTGAGTTTTCGGCTCGGTTGTTTTCGCGCAATCGACCGGGGTGGTGCAGGTCGATCAACTGCAGTTCCTTCAGCGCGGCGGTGTAGGAGCTGAGCCCATCGGTAGTGATCGAGATCGGGTCCACGGGCGGATTTCGCAGCAGGCGCTTGAGCAGTTTTAGAGCGGCGTCCGTGTCACGCCGACGCTGCATTACGAGATCCAAGACCTCGCCCTCGTCATCGACCGCGCGCCAGAGATACATCCGACGGCCGCCGTTTGACGGACAGGGCGCGCATGGCGTGCTTCTGCCGCCCTGAGCGAGCTATGTCCAGCCCCGACGTCCTCAAAGCGCCCCGGTTAAGCTGTCAGCACCCGCCGACCAAGCACCTCGCCAACCAGGCAATCGCTCACTTTGAAAACGCCAAGGAAACGGAATTTGCAAACCGGCTGCAAACCAGCGCCACCGCGCCGCTCACCAACACCAAGCAAAAAGGTTGAAACCCCAATGATCAGAGGGGAGAAAGATGGCGCGCCCGGAACGATTCGAACGTCCGACCCTCAGATTCGTAGTCTGATGCTCTATCCAGCTGAGCTACGGGCGCGCATTGCCTTTCGGCGAGGCGGGGGAGATAGCCCGTCCGATCCGGGGGCGCAAGCGGCTTTTGATGCATTCCGCGCGAAGTTTGTGAAGAAGGGCCTCCGGCCCTTGACCCGCATGGCTCCGCTCCCCTTTTGGGTAGGGGACGACCTTGGCCTTGCGTGGATCGCGACGGCCCGATCGCCGTTCACGTTCGAGGTCTCTGTCGAAAGTCCGCCATGCGCCTGATTACCCCGCTGATCCTTGCCCTGCTCGCCGGTTGCGCGCCGCTCTCCGCGACGGCGGCCCCACCGAAAGTCGCCGTCAGCGCGGCCCCGACCTACGCCCCGCGCGGTATGGTGGCGGCGGCCAATCCGCTGGCGGTCGAGGCGGGCCTGCGGGTGCTGCGCGACGGCGGATCGGCGGTCGATGCGGCGGTGGCGGTGCAGACTGTGCTGGGGCTGGTCGAGCCGCAGAGCTCGGGCCTGGGCGGCGGATCGTTCATGACCTTTTACGACGCCAAGACGGGCAAGGTGACCGCCTATGACGGCCGCGAGAAGGCCCCGCAAGCGGCGACGCCGCGGCTGTTCCTGGGTCCGGACGGCAAGCCGTTGAACTTCGTCACCGCGGTCCTTTCTGGCCGTTCGACGGGCGTGCCGGGGGCTGTAGGCATGCTGGCCCAGGCCCAAAAGGAGCATGGCAAGGCGGCGTGGAGCACGCTGTTCACCGACGCCGAGAAACTGGCCGACGACGGCTTCACCGTCAGCCCGCGCCTGGCCGGGATGATCAACAGCTCGCGGGTGCCGCAGAACGTCGCCCCGGATGTGATCGCCTATTTCACCAAGCCGAACGGCCAGCGCTACCAGGCGGGCGACACCCTGAAGAACGCCGCCTACGCGGCCACTCTGCGCGACCTGGCCGCCAAGGGCCCCAGCGCCCTCTATGAAGGCCCGCTGGCCCAGGCCATCGTCGACAAGCTGCACCAAGGCGATCTGTCGTCCAGCATGACCCTGGCCGACCTGAAGACCTACAGGCCGCGCAGCGCCGACGCCCTGTGCAAGCCGTGGAAGACCTACACCGTCTGCACGCCCAATCCGTCGTCGAGCGGCGTCTCGGTGATCCAGGCGCTGATGATGCTGGAGCACACCGACATCGCCCAGCGCGGCCCCAAGGATCCGGTGGCCTGGACCCAGTTGGCCGAGGCCGAGCGCGTCATGTATGCCGACCGCGACCGTTATGTCGGCGATCCGTCGTTCGTGAAGGTGCCGGTCGAGGGCCTGCTGGATCCGGCCTATGTGGCCCAGCGCGCCAAGCTGATCGGCCAGACCGCCGGCCCCACGCCCACCTTCGGCCTGCCCAAGGGCGCCCCGGTCGTCGGTCCCGACAGCACCCAGGAACCGCACGGCACCACCCACATGGTCATCGTCGATCCACAGGGGAACGTCGTGTCGATGACCACCACGGTCGAGAGCGTGTTCGGCTCGGGCCGGATGGTCGGCGGCTTCTTCCTCAACAACCAGCTGACCGACTTCAATTTCGATCCCAAGGACCCGGACGGCGCGCCGGGGGCCAACGCGGTGGCCGGCGGCAAGCGGCCGCGCTCGTCGATGGTGCCGATCATCGTGCTCGACAAGGACGGCAAGTTCCTGGCCGCCCTGGGCTCGCCGGGCGGCTCGGCGATCCTGTCCTATGATCTCAAGGCCATGGTCGGGGTGTTCGACTGGGGCCTGACCATGCAGGAGGCCATCAACCTGCCCAACATGGTGGCGCGCGGCGACACCTTCTCGGCCGATGTCGAGAAGTTCGGCCCGGAAATGACGGCGGCCCTGCAGGCGCGGGGCGTGGCGATCAAGACGGGGCAAAACGAGACCTCGGGCCTGCATGGCGTGATCGTGCGGCCGGGCGGGGTGCTGGAGGGTGGAGCGGACCCTCGGCGCGAGGGCGTGGCCAAGGGGCTGTAAATTAAGCCTCCCCCTGTGGGGGAGGCCTTAAGCTCAGGGCTTGGACTTCGCCTTGGGCTTCGGCGCCTCGACCGGAACCTCCGGCAACGGCTCCACGACTCCCGCCAGGGTCAGGTCGAACACCGAGCCGCCGGGGCCGGTCTCGACCAGGGCGAGATCCCCGCCGTGGCCCTGGGCCAGTTCGCGGGCGATGGCCAGGCCCAGGCCCGTGCCGCCGCGTCGCACCGAGCCGACGAAGGGCTGGAACAGGTTGTTGCGGGCCTTCTCCGGCACGCCGGGGCCGTCGTCGGTGAGGCGCAGGATGCTCTGGCCTTCGGCGCGGCGCAGCTCCACGAACACCTTGCCCTTGCCGCCACGATCGGGGGCGCCCTCGATGGCCTCGCGGGCGTTGCGCAGCAGGTTGGTCAGGATGCGGTGCAGCTGGTCCGGATCGGCCAGCACCTGCTCGCGGGCGTCGATCACGGTCTCCAGGGCCACGCCCGACGGCAGCAGGCCCGAGTCCTCGGCGGCCATGTCCAGCGCGGCCCGCAGCGGCGTGGCGCGCAAGACCGGGGCCGGCTCCTTGGTCTTGCCATAGGCCATGACGTCGGTGGCCAGGGTGATGGCGCGGTCCAGGGCCCGTTCCAGGCGCGGCAGGGCCTGGGCCACCTTGGGGTCGCCCAGGGCGGCCAGGCGGTCGGACGCCATCTGGGCGCTGGTCAGCATGTTGCGCAGGTCGTGATTGATCTTGGCCACCGCCTCGCCCAGGGCCGCCAGGCGGGCCTTGGCCTGCAGGGCGACCAGCAGGTCGGTCTGCATCATGTCCAGTTCGCGCTCAGCGCGCCCGACCTCGTCGCGGCGGCGCGAGACCACCACCCGGGCGGCGGGGTCCTGAGGATCGGCGCGAAACCGCTCCATGGCCTGGGTGATGCGCTGCATGGGCCGCACCAGCAGGAAGTTCAGCGACAGGTAGATCAGTCCGCCAGCCAGGGCCGCCACGAAGATCGTCACGCCCGCCAGGCGCCAGAACTGGACGGCCAGTTGAGCCTTCAGTTGGGCGTCGGGCAGCACGATCTCGACGAACTCGGCCTCCTGGCGGAAGCGCGGTTCGGCCATCACCCGCACCATGCTGCCGGGCGCGCTCTTGAGGGTGAAGAACGGCGCGGCCAGCCAGGAGCCGGGGTTCTGGCGACGTAGGTCGACCAAGTAGGGCGTCTTGATCTTCAGGCCGCGCGTCTCGCTGGGCAGGACCAGGCGGCGGGCGCCGTCGACCTGCAGCGCCACGATCACCACCCCGGCCTGGTCGAGCAGTTGCTGCGAGACCTTGTCGGTGACCCGCCGCTCGGGGTCGGCGTCGGCGATGGTCGAAGCCAGTTCGGCCGAGCGCACGCGGTCCAGCAGCCACTGCTCCTCGAAGGCGGCCAGCGCGGGGGGCAGGATGATGGCGCCGGCGATGGCCACGAACAGGGCGGTGAGCAGCAGCAGCCGCGCCGACAGGCCTCCAGGCCACGGGAAGCGACGCCCTGGCTTGGGAGGTTCTGGAACGGACGGCGCGACCGGCTCGGTCATTCGTCTGGGTTACTTCACGTCTGGGGCTTGGGCAACGCGGCGGTGTCGCCAATAGCGCCACAGGGGCGGCAGCAAGGCCAGGGCTCCCATGGCGACGATCGGCAGATAGATGCGCGGCGAGAACAGGGTGTGCATGGTCACCGGCTCGCCGCTGGCGAAGATATGGCCCAGGCCCGCGCCGATCCCGGCATAGACGAAGGAGCTGGGGATCATGCCCAGGAACGAGGCCAACAGATAGGTCCGCACCGGGATGTTCATCAGGCCCGAGGCCACATTGACCAGCAGCAGCGGGAAGGCCGGGATCAGGCGCAGGGTCAGCAAGTAGGCGAAAGCGTCGGCCTTGAACCCCTCTTCGATCTTGGTCAGCAGGGCCCCGGGCTTCTTGCGCAGGAAATCGCCGAAGGCCGTGCGGCAGACCAGATAGACCACGGTGGAGCCGCCGGTCGCCCCGGTCACCGCCGCCGCCCCGCCGCCGATGGGTCCAAACAGAAAGCCGCCTGTCAGGGAGAGGATCAGCGCGCCGGGCAGCGAGACCGAGACGGTGGCCACATAGATGCAGATGTAGATGACCGCGCACTTCAGCGGATTGGCCGCGGCATAGGCCTGCAGGGCCGAGCCCTGGGCCTGCAGCGTCTCCAGGTTCAGCTTGCCGGCCAGACCCGTGGCCAGGGCGATGATCAACAGGATCAGCAGCGCGCCCAGGGGGCCGAAGCGGCGCAGCCAGGCCAGGGTCGTGTCGGGGTTCATGCCGCGCCGATCGCGTCGGTGACCGAGGCGAAGCCCTCGGCCCGCAGCCGGGCGGCCAGGTCGCGCTTGATCCGCTGGACCAGGCCCGGGCCGCCATAGACCAGGGCCGAATAGAGCTGCACGGCGCAGGCTCCGGCCTTGATCTTGGCCAGGGCGTCAGCCCCGCTGGCGATGCCGCCCGCGCCGATCAGGGCCAGATGGCCGTTATTGGCGGCGTGGAAGCGGGCCATCATGGCGGTTGAAGCCGTCCACAGAGGCTTACCCGACAGGCCGCCGCTCTCGCCCTTGTCCGGCGAGGTCAGGGTGCCTGGGCGGGCGATGGTGGTGTTGCTGACGATGATGCCGTTCAGGCCATTGGCCTTGACCGTCTCGACAATGGCCTCGACCTCGCCGTCCTCCAGGTCGGGCGCGACTTTCAGGAAGATCGGATAGTCGACCGTGCCGGCCGCCTTGAGCAGACCGCGCGCCTCGGCGATCTTGCCCAGCAGCTCCTCCAGAGCGGCCTTGGTCTGCAGGGCGCGCAGGCCAGGGGTGTTGGGCGAGGAGATGTTGACGGTGAAATAGTCCGACAGGCCCCACAGGCGGCTCAGGCCGGTGACATAGTCGGCGATCCGGTCCGCGGCGTCCTTGTTGGCCCCGATATTGGCCCCGACAATCGCCCGCGTGCGCTGGGCCTTGAGAGCCGACAGGCGGGCGGCGAACGGCTCCAGCCCCTCGTTGTTGAAGCCCATGCGGTTGATCACCGCCTGATCCTGCGTCAGCCGAAACAGGCGCGGGCGCGGATTGCCGGCCTGGGCCAGGGGGGTGACCGTGCCGCACTCGACGAAGCCGAAACCGGCCTTCGACATGGCGGCGGGGACCTCGGCGTTCTTGTCGAAGCCGGCGGCCAGGCCCACGCAGTTGGACAGCGGCAGCCCCGCGACGGTCAGCGACAGGATCGGGTCATCGACGTCGGACTGGCGCGGGCCCAGGCCCATCTTCAAGCCCTTGATCGCCCAGCCGTGGGCGTCTTCGGGATCCAGTGCGTGCAGGGCGCGCGAGGCGATGTCGTGAAGGCTCATGCGGCCAGCTCGCCCAGGATCGGCACGCCGTCGGCGTCGAGCTCCAGCCCACGCTCGGCCAGGACTTCATCGGCTCTCAGGGCGCGGAACAGGTGCGGGAACAACGCCCCGCCGCGCGAGGCCTCCCACTTCAGGGCCTCGCCCAGGTCGTCGGCCTCGACGGTCAGCAGCATCAGGTCGGCCTGGTCCTTGAAATAGAGCGCGGCGGTGCGCTGGGCGGTGTCGTGGCCCGAGAAATGGATGAAGCCGTCGGCCAGGTCGACCGCCGAGCCGGCGAAGCTGCCCGCGGCGCGCGCGGCGTCCCATTCCGACCGGGGAAGGATCTTGTAGATCTTGCTCATTCGCCGCCGTGTCCGCCGTTTTCCGCTGCATAGAACAGATGGCTCAGGGTTGGGGCTCCATCCGGGTCGATCGAAAACACCGCCGCCGTCGAGGTGGGGAACTTGCCGCGCAGCTGGGCCAGCTTGGCCGGGTCAAGCGGGCCGCCCAGGGCCATGCGCAGGGCCAGTTCGTGCAGGCCTGGATTGTGGCCGACCACCATCACCGTGCCGCGGTCGGGAGCCTCGTCGCGAATCGCCGCCAGCACGTCCTGAGCCTCGGCGTGGTAGAGATCGCGGCGGGTCTCGGACCGGGCCTTGGGGAAGGCCGGGGCGGCCGCCTCCCAGGTCTCGCGGGTGCGGCGGGCCGAAGAGACCAGCGCCAGATCGGGCGACAGGCCGGCCTCCGCCAGGACCTTGCCCATCAGAGCGGCGTCGTTCTGGCCACGCGGCGCGAGGGCGCGCTCGAAATCGCCGCCCGAAGCGGCGTGTTGCTCGGCCTTGCCGTGGCGCATGAGGATCAGTCGGTCCATGATCCTCCATAGCCTTCACCGGGGCGCACCGGAAGCGCCCGGTTGACAGCGGGACCGCCAAGCGGTCCAAGGCGGGCATGGCTGAACTCGACTTCGCCGGGCCTGTGCTTTCCGAGGGCGGAACCTGGCGGTTCCCGGCCCAGCAACCCTTGCGGCTCGACTCCGGCGCCCAGCTGGAAAATCTCGAGATCGCTTATCGCACCTGGGGCACGCTGAACGCGGATGGCACAAACGCCGTCCTGATCTGCCATGCCCTGACCCTGGACCAGCACGTGGCCGGAACCCATCCGACCACGGGCAAGCCCGGCTGGTGGACGCGACTGATCGGTCCCGGCAAGCCAATCGACCCGGCCCGGCATTTCGTCATCTGCTCGAACGTGATCGGCGGCTGCATGGGCTCGACGGGGCCGGCCTCGATCAACCCCGCCACGGGCGAGGCCTACGGCCTGACGTTCCCGGTGATCACCATCGCCGACATGGTCCGCGCCCAGGCCATGCTGACCGACGCCCTGGGGATCGAAACCCTGCTGGCCGTGGTCGGCGGCTCGATGGGCGGCATGCAGGTCCAGCAATGGGCCGCGGACTATCCCGAGCGATTGTTCTCCGCCGTGATCGTCGCCTCGGCCTCGCGCCACTCGGCCCAGAACATCGCGTTCCACGAGGTGGGTCGCCAGGCGATCATGGCCGATCCCGACTGGAAAGCCGGCGCCTACGCCAAGGGCAAGTCGCGGCCGGAAAAGGGCCTGGCCGTGGCGCGGATGGCGGCCCACATCACCTATCTGTCCGAGCCGGCCCTGCAACGGAAGTTCGGTCGCGAGTTGCAGCGCGACGGCCTGTCCTGGGGCTTCGACGCCGATTTCCAGGTGGAGAGCTATCTGCGCCACCAGGGGGCCAGCTTCGTCGACCGCTTCGACGCCAACTCCTATCTCTACATCACCCGGGCCATGGACTATTTCGACCTGGCCGCCAGCCACGGCGGGGTGTTGGCCCAAGCCTTCGCCGGAGCCCGGAACTTGCGCTTCTGCGTGCTGTCGTTCACCAGCGACTGGCTGTATCCAACCGCCGAGAACCGTCACATCGTCCGCGCCCTGACCGCCGCCGGCTGCCGTGCGGCCTTCGTCGAGATCGAGAGCGACAAGGGCCATGACGCCTTCCTGCTGGACGAACCGGTGATGGACGCCGCCCTGCAAGGGTTCATGAGTTCGGTGGACCGCGAGCGGGGACTCTGATGATCCGGGAAGACTTCAAGGAGATCCTGCGCCTCGTCCGCCCGGGCTCGCGCGTGCTGGACGTCGGCTGCGGCGAGGGCGTGCTGCTGGACCTGCTGACCCAGGAAAAGCAGGTCGACGGCCGGGGGCTGGAGATCAGCGCCGCCGGGGTGGCCGCCTGCATGTCGCGCGGCCTGTCGGTGGTGCAGGGCGACGCCGACCAGGACCTGGATCATTTCCCCGACCGCACCTTCGACTACGCCGTGCTGTCCCAGACCCTGCAGGCCACGCGCCGGCCGCGCCATGTGCTGGACGAGTTGCTGCGCATCGCCGACCGGGCCGTGGTGTCGTTCCCCAATTTCGGCCACTGGCGGGTGCGCTGGTCGCTGCTGACCCATGGCCGGATGCCCGAAACCGAGGCCCTGCCCCTGCCCTGGTGGTCGACGCCCAACATTCACCTGTGCACCCTGGCCGACTTTCTGGCTCTGACCGACGATCTGGACGTGCGCATCGACGCCTGCGCGGCCTTCGCGGGGAACGGCCCGGCCCGGCAGATCGACCCGACCAAGGCGCTGGAGAACTGGCGGGCCGAGAGCTGCCTGTTCATGCTCAGCCGCAATCCCGCGCCGGCCGGAACTTTGGCCCAGGCGGAACCACAAGCTGTTTCAGGCGATCTCTTCGACGGATGAAACTTCGCCTCATGACCTACAATGTCCACCGCTGCGTGGGCACGGACCGCCGTCTCGACGTGGAGCGCGTGGCCGAGGTCATCGCTGCGGAAAAGCCCGACGTGGTGGCGCTTCAGGAATTGGACGTCCGCCGGGCCCGCACCAAGGGCGTGGACCAGGCCCACCGGCTGGCCGAACTGCTGAAGATGTCGTCGCACTTCCATCCGGCCATGACCGTGGAAGAAGAACTCTACGGCGACGCCATCCTGACCGCCCTCCCGGAAAAGCTGGTCAAGGCCGACGGACTGCCGCTTTACAACCGCATCCCGGGCCTGGAGCCGCGTGGCGCCATCTGGATCACCGTCGAGGTCGGCGGCGTGCCCGTGCAGATCATCAATACGCACCTGGGCCTGGTGCCCCAGGAGCAGAAGCGCCAGGCCGCCGCCCTGCTCAGCGAGCAGTGGATGGCGCATGACGACTTCAAGGCCCCCGGCATCCTGCTGGGCGACTTCAACGCCACGCCTTATTCGGCCACCTATCGCCTGCTGAAGGCGGCGATGCGCGACGCTCAGACCCAGAGCCCGACCTGGCGGCAAACCCCGACCGCGACCTTCCCGTCGAACTTCCCGTTCATGCGCATCGACCACGTGTTCCTGACCAAGGGCCTGGAAACGATCGGCGTGCGCTCGCCCTATGGCGCCCTGGCCCGGGCGGCCTCGGACCATCTGCCGCTGGTGGTGGATCTGGAGATTATCAGTCCTGCAGGTGATCCGGCAGCTCCGGCTCCGGGCAGCTCATCATCAGACGTCCCAACTCGCGCTTGAGGCGCTTGCGGCGGCCCCAAGGTCGCCAGGCGTCGACCGGCGAGACAGCGTCACCCAGGCTCCAGTCGGCGATGAACTGCTGCACCCCGGTCAACTTACGGATCGGCACCGGCGTCAGGCGACGGATCTGGCCGCCCCGGCGGTCCAGCTCATTGATCGTCGCCGCCAGGCTGCCCAGTTGGGCATAGGTCTCGAGCACGTGCTCGGTCTCGTGATCGATGAAGTGGCCGATCAACCGGCCCATGAAGGCGCGGATGGCCGCGCGGCTGGTGTCGTCCCGGCCCTCGAAGGCGATGTCGCACTCGGTGTCGAGCCCGATCGAGCGGTTGTTCAGATTGGCCGAGCCCAGCCGCAGCATGCGGTCGTCCATGATCGCCACCTTAGAGTGGACGATGATCGCCGCCCCCTTGGGCGTGCGGGCGCTGAACGCCGAGAAGCGGCCGTGGACGTCGATCTCGCGCAGGCGGTTGATCGCCGAGGTGCGGGCGCTGTCCATGGTCATCTGGTCGAAATAGCTGGGGCTGTGGGCCGGCCCCACCGTCACCACCTCGGGACCGTCCGCCTCGGCCAGCCGCTCGGCCAGGGCTTCGACGATGATCGGCGAGGTCAGGTACTGGTTCTCCAGATAGATCAGCTTGCGCGCCGCCTTGATGCCGGCCAGGTGCATCAGCATGGTTTCGTTGACCTCGGGCTGCCCCTTCCAGGCCGGCTCGGTCCGGCAGATGGCCAGGGGCACGTTGCGCAGGTCGGGCGTCAGGTAGTCCGGCCAAGGCGCCTCGTCGGGCTTGGGCGAGCGCTGCAGCACCTCGCCCTGTGACTTGGCCCAGCGAGCGATGAACAGGTCGCCCAGAGCCTCGGCCGCCTTGCCGTCGACCAGGGCCGCCACTTCGTGCCGAGCCGGATAATGATGGCCCGTGGGCAAGCGGCGGCGCGGATCGTTGTCCAGGTGCGCGGTGGTGTCCCAGCGATCGACGCCGATGTCGCCGCCGCTGACCAGGGCGACGGAGCCGTCGACGACCACCACCTTCTGGTGATGGCAGGCGCTGGCCGGCAGGGTGTTGTCCAGGTGGTACTTGACCCGCGAGCCGGTGAAGAACACCTGGCCGCGATGCGGGCCGAACAGCTGCGAGGCGGCGATCGGGAACGGCATGTCCCAGACCAGGATCCGCACGTCCAAGCCGGGGTTCAGCGCCGCCTGGCGGCGGAGTAGCAGGCCGATGCGGTCCACGTGCCGCGGATCGCGGCTCTTGCGCACCCGGTCGGGGTCTAGCCGCGTCAGGGGATCGAACACCCAGGCCAGGATCCAGATCGACGTCTTGGCCGACAGCAGGATCTCCTTGAGGGCGTCGAAGGCCTCGTCATTGTCGATGAACAGGGCCAGCCGATCGGCCTGTTCCACGCGCCAGCATGTACCGCCCGGCGTGAGCAGCGAAGCGGAGGTCAGCGAAGATACGTCGTCGGCCATGTGGCTCCTTGTGCCATGGAAATTCGTCAACGCGCGGACCCATGTTATGGCTCCGCTTGGATAGACCCTCCGCGCATGTTTGTTGGACGCTCATGACCGCTCAGCCGCCCGCCCACCACGTCCTGGCCGACCGCAAGCGCCTGTGGGCCTTCTGGCTGGGCTGCCTGGTGGTCACGGCGGGCGTGCTGCTGCACGTGCCGATGTACTTGATGGGCGCCGACATCGGCTACCAGTTGGCCGGCATGCCGATGGACCTGGGCATGACGGTGGGGATGCTGATGATCCCGCCCGGCTGCGCCCTGGCCGGCTGGGGGCTTTTGCCCCGGCGCGGGTTGCAGCACGGGCACGAACACCACACCGTCGAGATCACGCCGCCCGAGGACGCCCCGCTGTCCCTGGCCCACTGGGGCCTGATGGTGGTGCTGGTGGTCGCCCTGATCATCGACATCATGAAGCCCGCCAGCCTGGGCTTCGTGGTGCCGGGCATGATCAAGGAGTACGGCGTCTCCAAGGCCATGGTCGCCTGGCTGCCGTTCGCGGCCCTGACCGGCACGGTGACCGGCTCGATCGTCTGGGGCGCCCTGGCCGACGTGTTCGGGCGGCGGGCCTCGATCCTGCTGTCGGCGGTGATGTTCGTCGGCACCTCGATCTGCGGGGCCATGCCCGATTTCTGGTGGAACGTGATCATGTGCTTCATGATGGGCGCGGCCGCCGGGGGCCTGCTGCCCGTGGTCTACGCCCTGCTGGCCGAGACCATGCCGTCCAAGCATCGTGGCTGGAGCCTGGTGCTGGTCGGCGGTCTGGGCGCGGTCGGCGGCTATCTGGCCTCGTCCAGTTGCTCGGCCCTGCTGCAGCCGGCGTTCGGCTGGCGGATCATGTGGTTCCTCAATCTGCCGACGGGCCTGATCCTGATCGCCCTGTCCGGCTTCATCCCGGAATCGGCCAAGTTCCTGATGACCATCGGCCGGATGGACGCCGCCCACGCGGTGATGAAGCGCTTCGGCTCGGTGGTGCGCGAGCGGGTCGAGACGCCCGAAGAGCATCACCATGTCCTAACCGCCCCGCCGATCGAGCGCCGCTTCGCCGGGATGACCGCCGCGCTGAGTGTCGCCGCCGTGGCCTGGGGCCTGGTCAATTTCGGCCTGCTGCTGTGGCTGCCGGCCGAACTGGTGGCCGAGGGCCATAGCGTCGGCGTGTCGAGCCAGCTGCTGGCCAAGTCAGCCCTGATCGCCTTCCCGACCGTCTTCGTCTGCGCGTTCCTGTACAGCCGCTGGAGCACCAAGTGGTCGCTGGCCCTCAGCATCGGCGTCACCGCCCTGGGTGTCGCTGGAGTGCTCGCGCTGAAGATGGGGACCAGTCCCGTCTTGCCCGTGGCGCTGATGATCATTGGCGCCAACGGCCTGCTGGCCATCCTGCTGCCCTACACCGCCGAGAGCTTCCCGCTGCGCATCCGCGGCCGGGCCACCGGCTGGGTGGCGGCCTGCTCCAAGTCGGGCGGACTGATCGCCCAACTTCTGGGCATCCTGGCGGCGGTGCCGCCGCTGAAGCTCGCGGCGCTGATGATCATCGCGCCGCTGGTCCTGGCGTTCGCGCTTGTGGCGTGGTTCGGGACCGAGACGCGCGGGCGGGATCTGCGCGAGCTGGAGCGGTAGGGAGACCTAGCCCGCGATCGCCGCCGCGTCGCGTTCGCCGGTGCGGATCCGCAGGGCCGATTCCAGGTCCATGACGAACACTTTGCCGTCGCCGATCTTGCCGGTATTGGCGGTGCGCTGCAGGGCTTCGACCACCGGCTCGACCACATCGTTGGCCACGGCGATCTCCAGCTTGACCTTGGGCAGCAGCTTCACTTCGTATTCGGCGCCGCGATAGACCTCGGTCTTGCCCTTCTGTCGGCCATAGCCGCGCACCTCGGTGACCGTCAGGCCAGAGGCGCCCGCCTCGGTGACCGCTTCAAGCACGGCGTCCAGGCGGCTGGGCTTGATAATGGCGACGATCATCTTCATGGCGCGGCTCTCGCTGGCGACGGTGTTTGCGACTCAAGGCTAGGCCTGGAAATCGACGGCTCCAAGGGCCTTGCGGCATTTAGATTACGTGGCGCCTGCCGAACAGGCGCCGTCCTGACCGGAGAGGGGCCGCCCGGCGACGGCGCCAACACACCCGGCGCGAAGACCCGCACCCGGGCCCGGCTGCCGCGCGGCTTGACCGCGAAGGTCTGCTTGACGGCTTCCATCAGGATCAGGCCGGCGAAGCGCGGCCACAGGCGCGCCCCGACCTGCTCAAAGCCCTCGGCCCAGCGCGCGGCCACGGGCATGGGCGGGGCGTAGAGCGCGCGGGTCCAGCCGGCGGGTTCCAGGTCAGCCTCGCGCAGCAGGGCCTCCAGCTGGTGGCGGCTGAAGGGACGGCCGTGTCCGAACGGCGTGCTCTCGGCCCCGGCCCACAGGCCGTCGCGCGAGGCCACGGCGACGATCAGCCGGCCCGACGGGGCCATGACGCGCCAGATCTCGCGCAGCACGGCGGCCGGGTCGTCGGCCTCTTCCAGGGCGTGGACGGCCAGGATGCGGTCGAACATGGCGTTGGGGAACGGCAGGCCGGTCTCTTCCACCAGGGTCGCGGCGTTGGCGCCGCCGCTGGGCCACACCTCGACGCCTTGCGTGGCCGGCATGGCCGCCACCACCCGGCGGGCCTGGGTGCGGGCCTTGTCGAGGAAGGGCGTGGCGTAGCCCAGGCCCATCACGTCCAGGCCGCGCGCGTCGCCCCACGCCTCCTCGACCTTGCGGCCCAGCATCTCGCGGGCGGCGCGGCCGAGCGGACTGGCGTAGAAGGCTCTGAGATCGAGCACGTCGCGGCGCATTGAGTCTCCCGATCGATAGCCTCATCTATGTAGGCGGGCCGACCCTTCGCGTCACGCCCGCCATCCGCCGGAGAGCCCAAAGCATGTCGTTGACCGTCCACCAGTTCCCCTGCCTCTCCGACAATTACGGCTTTCTCGTGCGCGACGACGCCACGGGAACCACCGCCACGATCGATACGCCCGACGCCGACGCCATCCTGGCCGAGCTGAAAAAGCTGGGCTGGGGCCTGGATCTGATCCTCAACACTCACTGGCATCCCGACCACGCCGGCGGCAACGCGGCGATCCAGGCGGCGACCGGCGCCACCATCGTGGGCCCCCAGGAAGTGACCCGCATCGCCCCGCTCGACCGCCCGGTCGACCAGGACGACACGGTGATGCTGGGCGACACCGCCCTGACGGTGATCAACACCGGCGGCCACACCCTGGGGCACATCGCCTATCACGACGCCAAGGACCACATCGCCTTCGTCGGCGACACCCTGTTCGCCCTGGGGTGCGGTCGCCTGTTCGAGGGCACGGCCGAGCAGATGTGGGGGTCGCTCTCCAAGCTGACCGCCCTGCCCGACGACACCACCGTCTATTGCGCCCACGAATACACCGCCTCGAACGCCCGCTTCGCCCTGTCGGTGGACGACGATCCGGCGCTCAAGGACCGGGCGGACGCGGTGTTCGCCGCCCGCGCGCGCGGCGAGCCGACCGTGCCGACCACCATCGGCCTGGAAAAGGCGACCAATCCGTTCTTGCGCGCGCCCTTGCTGCGCCCCCATCTGCCCCCCGCCGAAGCGTTCGGCGAGATTCGCGCCGCCAAGGACGGTTTCAAGGGATGAGCATCGACGCACCGGCTTCGCCGTCGGGCCTCCCCGCGACCGGATTGGGTATCTCGGGCGACCTGGGCGCCCGCGAGGTCATCCGCCTGCTGGACCTCGAACCCCACCCCGAGGGCGGTTGGTACAAGCAAACCTTCAGGGACGCGCTCACCGCCGCGGGACGCCCCGCCTCGACGGCGATCTACTACCTGCTGCAGGCCGAGGAGCTGTCGGCCTGGCATCGGATCGACGCGGTCGAGATCTGGCACTACCACGCCGGCGCGCCGCTCTCGATTACCCTGTCGCCGCCCGACGGTCAGGGCGCGACGGCCCACACCCTGGGTCCGGACCTGCGCGCCGGCTGCCGGCCACAGGTCGTTGTGCCCACGGGCTGGTGGCAAACCGCTGTCAGCCTCGGCGCCTGGACCCTGGTCAGTTGCACCGTGGCGCCCGGCTTCCACTTCGAGGGCTGGGAGCTGGCGCCGGCCGACTGGCGGCCACATTCCCAAGCGCCGCGCCGGCCCTAGAGCACCTCCGCGTCAATCGATGCGGCCACGAAAAAGGCCCCGGATCGCTCCGGGGCCTTTCTTGTCTGTATCCGACGCCTAGGAGCCGACGGCGGCCGGCTCTGCCGAGACCGGTTCGGGGTTGGTGTCGTCCGAGCCGTGCGACCATTTCTTGAGGATCGGCGACAGGGCCAGGAACAGCACCCCGATGCCGATCGAGATCACGCCGATGATCTTGAACACCAGCAGCGACTGGACCATGGCCGCGGCCGGATCCAGGACCTGGCCGCCGATGGTCTCGGTTGAGGCGATGCCGGCGATCCAGCCGCCGAACAGATTGGCCATGGCCAGGGCCATGTACCAGACCGCCATCACGAACGAGACGATCGACAGCGGCGACAGCTTGGTCATCTGCGACAGGCCCACCGGCGACATGAACATCTCGCCCGAGGTGTGCAGCATGTACATGACGATCAGGAAGATCAGCGGCATGCGGAACGCCCCGTCGGCGAAGTGGGCGCCGATCAGCAGGATCAGGAAGCCGGCCCCGACCTGGATCAGCGACAGGCCGAACTTGATCATCGGGCCGGGATTGCGGCTCCGCCGGCCAAGGAACGTCCACATCGCGGCGAACAGCGGGGCGAAGATCAGGATCCAGCCGGCGTTGATGGCCTGGGTCTGGGCGGCGTTGAACGAGGTGTTGATCCAGAACTTGCCGACCGGATTGAGGCCCGCCGCGGCCAGTTGCTCGGGCGCGCCAAGGATCACCGCGCCGTTGAACCAGGTCACCGGCTTGTGCAGCAGGACCAGGTCGACATTGGTGGCCGCGAACAGGTTCAGCGACGAGCCGGCCTGCTCGAACAGGGTCCAGAACACCACCGCGCCCAGCACCAGCACCGTGGCCAGCAGCAGCCGCTCGCGCTCGACCTTCTCGCACTTCACGAAGGCGAACCACAGGATGTAACCCAGAGAGCCGAACATGCCGGCGATCAGGGTGGCGCTGACCACGGGGGTGTATTGCACCAGGACGAAGACCAGCCCGACCACGCCCAGCGAACCGGCATAGATGATGGCTTCGCGGTTGATCGGACCCAGGACCGGGGCCTTCAGCTGCTTGGGCTCGGGCGGTTCGCCCTTGCCCAGCAGCAGGGGCTTGCCCAGTACGAAGACGATGAAGCCGGCCAGCATGCCGATGCCGGCCATGCCGAAGCCGGCGTTCCAGCCGACATTGACCCCCAGCAGGCCGCAGAGGATCGCCGCCCAGAACGAGCCGAGATTGATGCCGTAGTAGTAGAGGGTGAAACCCGGGTCGCGACGCGGGTCGCCTTGCGGATAGAGCTGGCCCACCAGGGTGGCGACATTGGCCTTCATGAAGCCGACGCCGACGATGATCAGCGAGAGCGCCAGCCAGAAGATGTTCAGATAGACCGGATCGCGGTCCTTCACGTCCAGCTTGTACTGGCCCTTCGGCAGCACCGAGGGCAGAGCCGATTGGGCCGGCAGGTTCTTGATCTCGAAGTCGCCCTTGTCGTTGGCCGCCACCTCGTAGGGCTTGTCGGCGACGATGATCTTGGCGACGCGTTCCTCGCCGCGGCCATGGACCTGGAAGTCGTAGGTCTGGCCGGCATAGGCCAGGGTCTGGGTCGCGGGCTTGCCTTCGACCGCCATGGTCAGGTGGCCAGCGACCAGCAGGATGGCGCCGAAGGCCACGGCCTTGCGGGTGCCCAGATAGCGGTCGGCCAGGAAACCGCCCAGCAAGGGCACGATATAGACCAGCGAGGTATAGGAGCCGTAGTGGCCGCCGGCCGTCTTCGAATCAAACAGGAAGTGCTGGGTCAGATAGAAGATCAGCAGGCCACGCATGCCGTAGTAGGAGAACCGCTCCCACATCTCGGCCAGGAAGCAGATGATCAGACCGCGCGGATGGCCCCGCAGCAGTTGGATAAGCACGGGTATGCCGGTCACGAGGGTGACCAGAATGCCGGCGGCGACAACGATATTCATACACGAACCTTGAAACGTACAAGCGGGTGGGCGACCAGCAGGTGGTTTCGCCCTCCCCTCCCCAATTGGCGGGGAGAAGATCACGGCGCTTTGCGTTTCACAAGCAATGGCTTGCCGGTTCGGACCCCGGTTACGGTCCCGCGCGTTTGATAGGCGAGCGCCCTGTTTCACGGGAGAATCCACCATGAACGCCCCCACCTCCGATCACCCGATCACCTGTTCGCGCGAGGCCGGACGGGTCGAGGTGTTGTTCGAGGGTCATGAGATCGCCGACAGCGCCGACGTCCTGCTCCTCCAGGAGGGCGATTACGCGCCGGTGCGCTATTTCCCGCGCTCGGACGTCGCCATGGCCTTCCTGCAAAAGACCGCCAAGGTCACCCACTGCCCCTACAAGGGCGATGCGACCTACTACACGATCAGCCGGGACAAGCAGATCATCGAGAACGCGGTCTGGTCCTACGAGACACCCCTGTCTGGCGTCAGGCAGATCGCCGGCCGGCTGGCCTTCTACCCCGAGCATGTCGAATTCAAGCGCGCCGGCCTGACGCCCAACGAGACCCGGGCCCTGGACGTGAACGAGGTGGTCCGCCACACCGACAGCGGCTCGGGCTCCAGCCAGGCCGAGCATTGGGAAGCCAATGTCTCCATGCCCGACGACGAGGCCTGGGAGGGCGACGAGATCCGCGATGACGACGGTCCCAGCCGCGTTGGGAAGCCCTATGAAGGAACTGGCTCCCTCTAGACCCGTTTTACCAGCCTTGGAGTGTAAAGCGTTCGTTAACCTTTTGCGCGCTGCATGACGGCAGCGCTTAAGCGCACAGCCCCCGCTTACAGAGGGGCACGGGAGAAAACGTCATGGCTTACATCGGTTACAATGCCGGCGCGCGCATGGCCCCCAGCAAAGCGCTGCCGCGCAAGGCGCGCGCGAAGCTGGCCTGGGGTCGACTAGCCACGGTGGCCGTCAGCCTGGCGGCCTGGGTGGGCATCGCCGCCGCGGCCCGCGCGATCTTCTGAGACCGCGCGAACCCAAACCTTCTCAGTAAGCGAAGTCCTCGAATACACGGTTGATGTCGCCGTTCCACGCGCCGTGGTAGAGCGACAGCAGCCGTTCGGCGGGCGTGATGCCGCTGTCGGCGATCTCTTCCAGGTCCCCCAGATAGATCGTCTCGTCCAGGAAGCCGCCATTGATGTGGGCGCGGCTTTTCAGGCCCTGCTTGGCGATGGCCACGAAGTCCTTGGCCACGTCCTGGGCCGAACGCCCGGCCACCTGAGCCTTCAGGCCCAGCTTCGGCACGTCGCGGCGCAGGCCCGCGCGATCCTCGGCCGTCCAGTCCTTGCAGAGGTCCCACGCCGCCGCCAGAGCCGCGTCGTCATAGAACACGCCGGTCCACAGGGCCGGCAGGGCGCACAGGCGGCTCCACGGCCCGGCGTCGGCGCCGCGCATTTCCAGATAGGTCTTCAGCCGCACTTCCGGGAACAGGGTGGTGGTGTGGTCGGCCCAGTCCTTGATCGAGGCGCGCTCGCCGGGCAGTTCGGCGATCTTGCCGTCGATGAAGTCGCGGAAGTTGCGCCCGGCCAGGTCGATATACTTGTCGCCGCGCTTGGCGAAATACATCGGCACATCCAGGGCGTAGCGGGCGTAGCGCTCGAAGTCGAAACCGTCCTCGAACACGAAGTCCAGCAGGCCGGTGCGGTCGGGGTCGGTGTCGTTCCAGACATTGGCGCGGGCCGACAGGAAGCCGTTGGGCTTGCCCTCGGTGAACGGCGAATTGGCGAACAGGGCGGTGACGATCGGCTGCAGGGCCAGGCTCATGCGGAACTTGGCGACCATGTCGGCTTCGGATGAGAAGTCGAGATTGGCCTGCACCGTGCAGGTGCGCAGCATCATGTCCAGGCCCAGGCCACCGACCTTGGGCATGTACTCGCGCATGATGACGTAGCGGCCCTTGGGCATCACCGGCACCTGCTCGCGCTTCCACAGCGGCGAGAAGCCCAGGCCCAGGAAGCCCAGGCCCAGTTCGTCGGCGACGGTCTTGACCTCGTCCAGGTGCTGGCCGGTCTCCTCGCAGATGTCGTGCATGGTCAGCAGCGGCGCGCCGCTGAGCTCGAACTGGCCGCCCGGCTCCAGGCTGACATTGGCGCCGTTGCGCTCCAGCCCGATGATGACCTCGCCTTCCATCACCGGCTTCCAGCCAAAGCGTTGGAGACCGGTCAGCAGGGCGTGCACGCCGCTCGGACCCTCGTAGGGCACGGGCGTGTGGTCCTTGAGGTAGAAGCCGAACTTCTCGTGCTCGGCGCCGACCCGGAACGCTTCCTTGGGCTTGGAGCCCTGGGCGAAATAGGCGGTCAGATCGTCGAGCGTCAGCGGACGCTCCTGGCTCGCGGCTTGCGCCATCGGTCATCCCTCCCAAAACACGCATCAAGAAGGGAGGGGCAAACCCTCCGACCCGCCTGCGAACTGTCGTGCTGCGCAGTTGGGCGTTTTCTTAGCGAACCTCAAGGGGGAGGCCTAGGGTTTCGCGACAGGCGGGGTTTCCTTCGGGCTGAGGATGGTTGCCGGGCGTCCGACCCAAGCAGTATCTTTCGTCATGATCGGCAAGCCCCCCGAAGTCGCGCTTGCTTACGCGCTCGCCGAACAAGACCCGGCATTCCGAAAACTCCGGGACGAGCATGTGGCGCTGCACGGAGCCTTCGAGCCGGCCATCTTTCTGCTAGAGGCCGGCGATAGGCTGGTCGAAGACGTCGCGCAGGGCGAGATGACCAACGAGCGGCTGGCGACGATCGGAGAGCTGATCGAGGCGGCTCTCGTGGGTGATCAAGTCGCGACCGACAAAATCCGGTTCAGCTTCGCCGACAGCATCCGGCGCAGCGGGCTCGCGCTGACGATGCGTCCCTTTCTGGGGCCGAAACTAAACCACTGGATCGAGACCGGCTAAACTTACCGCCAGTCGCCGACCGCCGCCTGCCACAGCGTCATGGCCGCGATGGCGGCGGTGTCGGCGCGCAGGATGCGGGGACCCAGCGACACCGGGATCACGAAGGGCAGCGACCGCAAACGCTCGCGCTCCTCGGGCGCGAAGCCGCCTTCGGGGCCGATGAGGATGGCGGCGGGCGCGGTCGTGCCGGCCAACGCCTCGGTCATGCCCTTGGCGTCGCCGCCTTCGTCGCAGAAGATCAGTCGACGGTCCGGATCCCAGCCGTCCAGGATCTTGTCCAGCTTCATCGGGTCGTCGATCACCGGCACGTCCAGGCGCCCGGTCTGCTCGGCGGCCTCGATGGCGATGGCGTCCAGGCGGCCCAGCTTGAGGAAGTCGACATTGGTGCGGCGGGTCTGGGTCAGGCGCACGCGACGCGCGCCCAGTTCGGCGGCTTTCTCGACGATGGTCTCGACCCGGCCGCGCTTGACCATGGCGATCACCAGGTCGAGGTCGGGCGCATGGTCCTGCTCGCGGGTCTGTTCTTCACAGCGCAGCAGGCAGCCGCGCTTGCCCGCCTCGGTCAAGCTGGCGCGCCACTCGCCGTCCTTACCGTTGAACACCAGGATCTCGTCGCCGACTCCGAGCCGCATCACGGCGGTCAGGTAGCGCGACTGCTCGACGGACGGCGCGACGCCGGCGCCGACTTTCAGGGGATGGGGAACGAAAAGACGGATCATGGGCTCCTTCTAGCGCAACTGAACGATCCGGGGGTAGGCTCGACGCATGACCAAGTCAGACGAATACGAAGCCGAGCTTCGCGATCTTCAGCTGGCCCTGATCGACCTGCAGCGGCAGGCCATCAAGGAAGGCTGGAAGACCGTCACCGTGTTCGAGGGGCGCGACGCGGCCGGCAAGGACGGGGCCATCGCCCGCCTGACCGAGCACGCCCACCGCCGCGCCACCCAGGTGATCTCCCTGCCCGCCCCCAGCGAGCGCGAGCGCAGCGAGTGGTACTTCCAGCGCTATGT
>FTJN01002811.1_pt6 | contig 38934 bp, 42 predicted proteins | sample 1658361 | NCBI WGS metagenome assembly FTJN01 (sample SAMEA3914819, study PRJEB12502) | metagenome | biome: forest; material: soil | place: Canada | collected 2010-06-26 | depth 0.3 m
GCCTGCTCGGCCAGCTTGGCGACGTTGCGGCCAGCCGTCAGGGCCAGGATTTCGACGGCGACGCCCGCCTGTTCGAACAGGTCCAGGGTCGAAACGCCGATGGACCCTGTCGAACCCAGAACCACGACCTTGCGGGCCATGCCCTCGCGGGTGTGCGTCAAGGCAGCCATCCCCACTGGTCCAGCAACCGCGCGCCGGCGACGACGATCGCCGCGAACATCAGACCGTCGACCCGGTCCAGCATGCCGCCGTGGCCGGGAATCAGGTCGCCCGAATCCTTCACGCCGAACCGGCGCTTGAGGATCGATTCCCACAGGTCGCCCATCATGGTCGCCAAGCCGCCCAGCAACCCGATGAGGGCGGCAACGGGCCAGGCCAAGTGCAGGTCCGGCAGGGCCGGCAGGACCAGGGACAGGGCCACGATGCCTATCGCGCCCAGCGAGGCGGCGACCAGGCCGCCGAAGAAGCCTGACCAGGTCTTGTTGGGCGAATAGCGGGGCCACAGCTTGGGGCCCTTGAAGATGCTGCCCGTCACGAAGGCGAAGATGTCGGCGAACCAGGTGACGGTGAACATCAGCAGGGTCCACGAGAGACCGGCGTCCATCCGGCGCAGCCAGATCATCGCGATCACGGCCGGCGCGATGTAGATCACGCCATAGGCCGCGTCGGCGCGCCGTTCGACCGCCCCGCGCGCCATCAGGGCGGCGGCTAGGGCGCCGATGATCACGACCGGCCAGGTGACATAGTAGTGGCCGCGGAAAGCGACGATCACCGAGATCGCCACGGCCGCGCCGATGGCCAGCGCCACGCCCAGCGCGGATCGCTTGGCGCTCATCTCGGCCCATTCATGGGCCAGCAGGGCCACGCCCACCAGGATCAAGCCCAGGTACCAGACGTCGCCGAACCAGACGGCGGCCACGACCGTAGGCACCAGCACCGTGGCCGAAGCGACACGGCTGCGCAGGTTGCTCCAGTTGAAACGTTTAGCCGGCGACGGCGACGTCATCGACGGCAATGCCTCCATAGCGACGGTCGCGGCTTCGATATTCCGTCAGCGCGGCGGCCAGGTGTTCGGGCCCATAGTCCGGCCACAGAACGTCCTGATACACGAGTTCGGCGTAGGCGCATTCCCAAAGCAGGAAATTCGAGATTCGCTGTTCGCCACTCGTGCGGACGATCAGGTCGGGCGCCGGCGCCTCGGCGGTCGACAACCGCTGCTCGAACAGGGCTTCGGTCAAGTCGGACGCGCGCGCCTCGCCCCGCTCCACCGCCTCGGCGAAGGCCCGCGCGGCGTCGGTGATGTCGGCGCGGCCGCCGTAGTTGAAGGCCACCTGCAGCAGGAAGTCGTGGTTCTGGCTGGTGCGGCTCTCGGCCCGTTCGATCACGGCCAGGACGTCGGGAGCCAGCCCCGTGCGACGACCGATGATGCGGACCTTCACGCCCTCGCGCGCCAGGCGGTCGATATCGGATTCCAGATAGGCCTTCAGCAGCCCCATCAGCTCCGACACCTCTTGCGGCGGCCGGCTCCAGTTCTCGGTGGAGAAGCCGAACACCGTCATCACGCCCACGCCCAAGGCCGCGGCGCCTTCGACGGTCCGCTTCAGGGCGTTGACGCCGGCGCGATGGCCCAGGACGCGCGGCAGGTTGCGCCGCTTCGCCCATCGGCCATTGCCGTCCATGATGATGGCCACATGCAGAGACCTGTCCGACTTGGCGCCCCCGGCGCGTGTCGACACGTTCTGCAGGCCGGTCGTCGGCGCCATGCGCTTCAGCCTTCCCTCATCGCCCCCCACAACGCAGGTCGATGCTAAACCTGCATGATCTCTTGTTCTTTGGTTTTCAAGGCCTCGTCGACCTGCTTGATGGCCGTGTCGGTCATCTTCTGGACCTCGGTCTCCATCTTCTTCAGCTCGTCTTCGCTGATGACGGAGGCCTTTTCCGCCTTCTTCAGGTCGTCGTTGGCGTCGCGGCGGATGTTGCGCACGGCGACCTTCTGGGCCTCGGCGTACTTGCCGGCGATCTTGACCAGGTCCTTGCGGCGCTCCTCGGTCAGCGGCGGGATCGGGATGCGCAGGTTGTTGCCCTCAACCACCGGGTTCAGGCCCAGATCCGAGTTGCGGATCGCCTTCTCGACGGCCGCGACGACGCCCTTGTCCCAGATGTTGACGTTGATCTGGCGCGGCTCGGGCACGCTGATCGAGGCCACGGTGTTGAGCTGCACCATCGAGCCGTAGGCGTTGACCACGATCTGGTCGAGCAGGCCCGACGAGGCGCGACCGGTCCGCAGACCGGCGAAATCCTCCTTCAGGGACAGGACAGCCTTGTCCATGCGGTCCTTGTAGCGGGGCAGAACGGGTTTTTCGGCGGTGGCCATGGCTTGGGCTCTCTTCGCTGGGAATTTAAGCGGCGCGGTCGGTTGAAACGACGGTGTGAATACCGCCGCCACGCAGGACGTTCAGCAAGTTGCCGCGCCCCTTGATCGAGAAGACCACGATCGGAATGTTGTTGTCGCGCATCAGGGCGACGGCCGAGGCGTCCATGACCTTCAGATCCTGGGCCAGGACATCCATGTAGCTGAGCGTGTCGTAGCGCTTGGCGGCCGGATCCTTCTTGGGGTCGGCGCTATAGATGCCGTCGACGCTGGTGCCTTTGAACAGGGCGTCGCACTGCATCTCGGCGGCGCGCAAGGCCGCGGCGGTGTCGGTGGTGAAGAACGGGTTGCCGGTGCCGGCGGCGAAGATCACCACCCTGCCCTTTTCCAGGTGCCGCTGGGCGCGGCGGCGGATGTAAGGCTCGCAGACCGTGGCCATCGGGATGGCCGACTGCACGCGCGTGGAGACGCCGATGCGCTCCAGGGCGTCCTGCATGGCCAGGGCGTTCATCACCGTGGCCAGCATGCCCATATAGTCGGCGCTGGAGCGTTCCATGCCCTTGGCCGCGCCGGCCATGCCGCGGAAGATGTTGCCGCCGCCGATCACCAGGCACAGCTCGACGCCCGACTGGACGATCTCGCGGATGTCCTCGGCCACCGACTCCACGGTCTTGGTGTCGATGCCGTAGGGGGTGTCGCCCATCAACACCTCGCCCGAAACCTTCAGGAGCACGCGGCGATAGGGTTTGTGCTGGGTTTCGGACATGCGGAGGCTCTTCTTGAGTCGTCGGGACGCAACATAGAGTGCGTTCCGGAAAAGTGGGATCGGTTTTCCAGGTGAAAACCGGCCAGATCGCGTGCAGGGACGCGACCCGGGCGCAAAAAAGGGCGCGGCGCGCGCTCAATGCACGCCGCGCCCTTGATAGGCGGTCCGTTCCGCCGTCCCGAAAGACGGCGGACGAGACTTAGGCTTGGCCGGCCATGGCGGCGACTTCGGCGGCGAAGTCACCTTCCGGAGCCTTCTCGACGCCTTCACCCAGGGCCAGGCGAACGAAGCCCTTCACGGTGAGGGTCGAACCCAGTTCCTTGCCGGTCTCGGCGACCAGTTGTTCGACGGTCTGGTCCGGGTTCATGACGAAGGCTTGCTTCAGCAGCACGACTTCTTCCAGGAACTTGCGGATCCGGCCTTCGACCATCTTCTCGACAACGCCGGCCGGCTTGCCCGATTCCAGGGCCTGCTCGGTGAAGATCTGGCGTTCCTTTTCGATGGCGGCCTGGTCCAGATCGTCCGGCGACAGCGACAGCGGAGCGGTCGCGGCCACGTGCATGGCGATCTTGCGGCCCAGCTCGACGATCTTGGCTTGGTCGCCGGCGCCTTCGATGGCCACGAGCACGGCGATGCGGCCCAGGTCGGGAGCGGTCGCGTTGTGGATGTAGGTCGCCACGGCGCCTTCGGCGACGGCGAACCGGGCCGAGCGGCGCAGAACCATGTTTTCGCCGATGGTGGCGATCAGGTGGGTCAGCAAATCCGACACGACTTCGCCTTCGGGCGTCTTGGCCGCGCCGATGGCCTCCACGCCCTCGTTGTCCAGGCCGGCCCGCGCGATCTTGCGAACGGCGTTCTGGAACAGCTCGTTGCGCGACAGGAAGTCGGTTTCGGCGTTCACCTCGACAGCGGCGGCGGTCATGCCGGCGCCCTCGGCGCGGACGGCGATGCCGACCAGGCCTTCAGCGGCGACGCGGTCGGCCTTCTTGGCGGCCTTGGACAGGCCCTTCGTGCGCAGCCAATCGATGGACGCGTCGATGTCGCCGTTGTTTTCGACCAGCGCCTTCTTGCAGTCCATCATGCCGACGCCGGACTTTTCGCGCAGCTCTTTCACCAGCGCAGCGGTCACTTCAGCCATGAGTTCCTCCATTGAATATCGGGGCGTCTTCCACCGCGACCGGGACCGGTTCGCCTGGGGAAACGCGTGAAACAAAATTACGACCGGGCTTGATAGCCCGGTCGCATGTCAGGTTCACGAAGACCGGGTCGGGACCGAAATCCCGACCCGATGATCGGAATATCAGCTCGCGGCCGGCTCTTCGGCGACGGCTTCGATCGCTTCGGCGGTCGCTTCTTGAGCGGCTTCCGGAGCGGCTTCGACGGCGGCGGCTTCAGGGGCAGCGGCGGCTTCGAACGCGGCTTCCTGAGCAGCGACTTCGGCGGCCGGGACTTCCGGGGCGGCGGCTTCAGCCACCGGTTCCGGGGTCAATTGACGAGCCAGGGTCGGCTCCATCGGGGCTTCCGAAGCGCCCAGGTCGACGCCCGAGTTGGCTTGGCCGGCGGCCAGGCCGTCCAGGACGGCGTCGGCGATCAGGTCGCAGTACAGCTGCAGGGCGCGGGCGGCGTCGTCGTTGCCCGGGATCGGGTAGGTGATGCCGTCCGGATCGCAGTTGGTGTCGAGGATGGCGACGACCGGGATGTTCAGCTTGCGGGCTTCAAGGATCGCGATCGCTTCCTTGTTGGTGTCGATCACGAACATGATGTCGGGGATGCCGCCCATGTCCTTGATGCCGCCCAGCGACAGTTCCAGCTTGTCGCGCTCGCGGGTCAGCTGCAGCAGTTCCTTCTTGGAACGGCCGGCGCCTTCGCCGCCCATGATGCCTTCGAGTTCGCGCAGGCGAGCGATCGAGCCCGAGACGGTGCGCCAGTTGGTCAGGGTGCCGCCGAGCCAGCGGTGATTGACGTAGTACTGGGCGCAGCGCTTGGCGGCCGTGGCGACCGGGTCGCTGGCTTGACGCTTGGTGCCGACGAACAGCACGCGGCCACCGGCGGCGGCCACTTCACGCACCTTCACCAGGGCTTGGTGCAGGAGCGGGATCGATTGCGACAGGTCGATGATGTGGATGTTCGAACGCGAACCAAAGATGTAGCGGTCCATCTTCGGGTTCCAGCGGTGCGTCTGGTGGCCGAAGTGGGCGCCAGCTTCCAAGAGCTGACGCATGGAGAATTCGGGAAGCGCCATGATAGGTCTCCTTCTTCCGGTTGAACCTCCGTGGACACCCCCGCTCCGACGATTCGGACCGGGACCGGAACGGTAACGACGGGATGTCTCCCCGGCGTCGCCGCACGTCCACGTGTGGAATGGCCGCGCAAATAGGCGCGAACGGACCAAAAAGCAAGCCCTTAGCGGCGGCGGCGTGCCCTTGACCGGTTCGTCCGGCGAGGCTCCATTGCTCCGGTGGACACAAAGTTCCTAGACGAAGACATCGGAGGCGATCCGTGAAGGCTGTCTTCGATACCAAGCCCAACTCGGGCTACGACGACGCCTTCGACCAATATCACTTCCCCACGCGCAGCAACTACATGGCCGCCGCCCTCGCGGCGCGAGGCGACTGGATCGTCCTGCGCGAGCCCCAGCGCAATGGGGGTCGGCGGGCCTATGTCGCCGTCGCTCGGGTTCTAGACGTCATGCCCGATCCCTTGCGGCCGGATCACGCCTACGCCCGGCTTGGTGACTATCTGCCCTTCGATGCGCCCGTGCCCTTCGTCGGCCGCGACGGCTATTGGGAGACGCCGCTTCGCGCCATCACGGACGCCAGCCGGGTCGGGGCGGGCGTGCAAGGCCGGGCCATGCGCCCGCTGGACGACGCTGATTTCGCCGCCATCGTCCTGGCGGGCCTGGGTGAGACCCTTGAGCCCGCCAACGCTCGCCGGCTGGGCCCGCCCGAGGGACTTCACGACATCGCCGCCCCCTTCGTGTTCGACGCGCCACCCGCCGAACAGGCCCGGCGCGTCGAGGCGATGCTGATCAATCGCAAGATCCGCGACGCGAACTTTCGGCGGCAGGTCTGCGAGGCCTATGACGACCGGTGCGCGGTGACGCGGTTGCGGATCATCAATGGCGGCGGCCGCTCCGAGGTTCAGGCCGCCCACATCTGGCCGGTGGGCGACGGTGGTCCGGATGTCGTGCAGAACGGCATCGCGCTGTCGGGGACGATCCACTGGCTGTTCGATCGTCACCTGATCTCACTCACCGACGACTATCGATTGCTGGTGTCGCACAACAAGGTCCCGAGCGAGCTGCGCGGCCTGTTCGCCAACCAGATGGAGCGCATCCACCTGCCGGACGATGCGCGCCCGCGACCGCACCCGGCCTATCTAGCCCGCCATCGACAAGCGTTCGTTGGAACTTAGCGGCGAAAGCCTCACCCGCCGCGTTCTATCCACAGGTGTGACACACGCCTGACAGGTTTGGGCGGTAGGAAGGACCATGCTCGCGGTCTTCGATCTGGATGGCACCTTGTTGGACGGCGACTCCACGGCCCTCTGGTTGTGGGACCGGGTTCGCCGTTCCGTTCCTCGCCTGTTGGCCGCCTTGCTGGTCGCCCCGGTCGCCATTCCGATGGTGGCCTTGCCGCGTACGCGGCGCGCGGGCGCCTCGATCCTGCTGTGGATCGCAACGGCGGGCTTGAGCGAGCGGCAACTTCGCGCCTCCTGCACGGATTTCGCCACCCGCTTCCAGGCCAGGACCCTGCCCCTCCACTGGCGCGGGCAAGGGGTTGAGACTCTCGATCACCATTTGGCCGGCGGCGACCAGGTGGTGATCGTCACCGCCGCGCCGACCGTGCTGGCCAAGGCCCTGGTGACGCCGCTGGGGCGGCCGATCGTGGTGCTGGGCACCTCGCTCAAGCGGCGGGCCGGCGGCTGGGTCGCCGACGTCCACTGCCGCAACCAGCGCAAGTGCCAGGCCTTGGCCGAGGCCGGCCACGGCGCGCGCTGGGCCTATGCCTATACCGACAGCCTCGACGACCTGCCCCTGCTGCGCGGAGCCGACGCGCCGATGATCGTCGGCTGTGGCAAGGCCGCCCGCCGCCGCCTCGGCCGCGCCCACCTGCCCAATGGCCGCGCCGAGGCATGGTAGCGCGCCCCTAGCGCATTTTCGAGCGAAGTGGAGCCCGGTTCGCGTGAAGAAAATGCGTAAAAGCAAAAGACTAGAGCGCCCGGCCTGATGCAATCAGGTCGGGCGCTCTAGCGCGACTTGCCGTCGAATGGCTGGGCCTTCAGGGCGAAGACGTCGACATCGTCCAGGCAACGCACATTGATCGCCGCCATTTCCACCCCGCCCGGCCCCACGCCGCGCCCGAACGACTCCACGCCGCACGTCGCGCAGAACAGGTGGGCGATCTTGTGGGTGTTGAAGCGGTATTCGGTCAGGGCGTCGTCGCCCTGCTGGAGTTCGAACGCGGCGGCCGGCGCGAAGGCCAGCACCGAGCCCAACTTGCCGCAGCGCGAACAGTTGCAGGTGATCAGGTTGTCGAGCTCGACCTCCACCGCGTAACGCACCCGCCCGCACTGACAGCCACCTTGATGTCTGGCCATGGCTTCCTCCCTTGCTCAATATCTTACGGGATCGGTGCGTCTCCGCGCCCGACCAGCAACAATACCGCACGTCAGCCCGACGCCCGACGCCCGACGCGGTCGAAAGGCCGCCAGGCTTGCCGCCTCTGACAAAATCGATGTTCGGCTCCGGGAACACTCGACGCCGTTCACTTGCGCGGCGTGTCAGCCCACCTCCGCGCCCCGTCCGCCTGACCGTCCGGACGACGGCGCGGCCACCTCGTCGTTGAAACTCTCGACAAGCGCATCCAGGAGATCCGCTTGGGATCCCATGCCCTCGGCGCTGAGCGCATCCACGACATGCCCCGCGAGGTCGGCCAGAATGATACCCCAGGCCGCCGTCTCTCTGGACACGCCGTCGCCCGCATACAGTCCCACCTTCAAGGAACAGTGCAGTCCCTGCTCGGCGATCCAGACGCGGGCCAACTCCAGCGCACTAGTGTCGCGGAGCGCCGCCGGCGGAATTCCAAGCGCGTCCATCGTGCCCCCAAATCTAAAAGGCCAAGCTCCAGTCGGCATGAATATCCGCGAGCGGCCGATGCGGACGCCATCCCGATCCCGGAACGATCCCGGAACGATCCGCAATCGGCGATCGGCGATCCAGGCAACGATGATATCCAACGCGCGCGCCTGGCCCACCCGTCGCGGCGTTACGACCGCGTTGGTCGACACGCCGGGTCGGCATCACACGTCTTCCAGCAGCGCCACGCCGGGCGCGGTCTTCAGGGCGCCGCGCAGGGCGGCGTCGAGGGTGTAGCGGCCGGGTAGTTTCATCTCGATCTCGCGGCCGCCGCCTAGGGCGGCGACCAGGCTGACCTCGCCGCCACGTGGCGAGGCGGCGGTCTCCAGTCGTCGGCGCAGGGCGTCGATCTCGGTGGCAGAGGGCGACAGGTGCATGCGCAGGCCGGCCACCATGTTCTCGATGGCCTTCTCGATCGGCTCGGCGTCGTCGCCGAAGAACCGGACCTCGCCGTCGCGGGCCTTGGCGCGGACCTTGATGGCCACCGCCTTGCCTGGCTCCAGCACTTCGCGGCACTTGCGCAGGGCCTCGGGCGGGAACAACACCTCGTATTCGCCGCTCGGATCCGACAGCGAGACGAAGGCGAAGCGTTCGCCGCTCTGCGAGGCGCGCTCCTGGCGACGGCGCACCACGCCGCACATCCGGAAGGCCTCCATGCCGGCCTCGGCGCGCGGGATGACCTCGGTCAGCATGTGGGTGCGCCGGCGACGCAGCACCCCGACCATGTCGTCCAGGGGGTGACCGGTCAGATAGAAGCCGACGGCGAACAGCTCCTCGTCCAACAGATCGACCTGGCTCCAGGGCTCGGTCTTCTTCAGGCGCGGACGGCCCGTGCCGCCGCCGAACAGCGCCCCCTGCCCGCCCGCGCGGTCGGCGGCGATGCTCTGGCCGTGGGCGATCAGCACGTCGGCCGAGGCGAAGATCTGGGCGCGGTTCTTGTCGAAGCAGTCGAAGGCCCCGGCCCGCGCCAGGTTTTCGATCGCCCGCTTGTTGACCAGCTTGGGATCCACCCGCTCGACGAAGTCGAAGATGTCGCGGAACGGCCCGCCCTCCTCGCGGATGGCGACCAGGTGCTTCATGGCTTCCAGGCCGACATTGCGCACCGCGCCCAAGGCGTAGAACACCTCGCCGTTCTCGACCTCGAAATCGGCGCCCGAGCGATTGACGTTGGGCGGGCGCACGGTGATGTCGAACCGTCGGGCGTCCTGGTGGAAGACCGCCAGCTTGTCGGTGTTCGAGAGGTCCAGGCTCATCGAGGCGGCCAGGAACTCGACTGGCGTATTGGCCTTCAGCCAGGCCGTCTGATAGGCGATCAGGGCGTAGGCGGCAGCGTGCGACTTGTTGAAACCGTAGCCGGCGAACTTGGCCACCAGCTCGAAGATCGAGCCCGACTGCTCCTCCGGGACGCTCTTGTCCTTGGCCCCGGCGACGAAACGGATCTTCTGGAGATCCATCTCCTCCTTCTTCTTCTTGCCCATGGCCCGGCGCAGAAGGTCGGCTTCGCCCAGGCTGTAGCCAGCCAGGATCTGGGCGATCTGCATCACCTGTTCCTGATAGACGATGACGCCATAGGTCTCCTTCAGCACCACCTCCAGCGAGGGATGCAGATAGTCGACGGGCTTTCGATCGAACTTGCAGTCCACGAAGGTGTCGATGTTGTCCATCGGACCCGGGCGGTACAGCGAGATCAGCGCGGTGATCTCCTCGATCGAGCCGCAGCGCATCTTGCGCAGGGTGTCGCGCATGCCCTGGCTTTCCAGCTGGAACACGCCGACCGTCTGGCCCGAGGCGAGCAGTTCGTAGGTCTTGGCGTCGTCGAACGGCAGGCGGCTAAGGTCGATGATCTCGCCGCGCTTCTTGAGGTGCTTCACCGCGCGGTCGAGCACGGTCAGGGTCTTCAGGCCCAGGAAGTCGAACTTCACCAGGCCGGCGCTCTCGACCCACTTCATGTTGAACTGGGTGGCCGGCAGGTCCGAGCGCGGATCCTTGTAGAGCGGGGTCAGCTGGGTCAGGGGCCGATCGCCGATCACCACGCCGGCGGCGTGGGTCGAGGCGTTGCGGAACAGGCCTTCCAGCTGCAGGGCGACATCCAGGCAGGCCTTGACGTTGCCGTCCTCGTCGCGGGCCTGCTTGAGACGCGGCTCGATGTCGATGGCCTGGGCCAGGGTCACCGGCGCGGCCGGGTTGTTGGGCACCATCTTGCAGAGCCGGTCGACCAGGCCCAGCGGCAGTTGCATGACCCGGCCGACGTCGCGCAGCACGGCGCGGGCCTGCAGCGAGCCGAAGGTGATGATCTGGGCCACGCGATCGCGGCCGTACTTTTCCTGCACATAGACGATCACCTCTTCCCGCCGCTCCTGGCAGAAGTCGATGTCGAAGTCGGGCATGGAAACCCGTTCGGGGTTCAGGAACCGCTCGAACAGCAGGCCAAAGCGCAGCGGGTCCAGGTCGGTGATGGTCAGCACCCAGGCGACCAGCGAGCCTGCGCCCGATCCCCGCCCGGGGCCCACGGGAATGCCGTGCTCCTTGGCCCACTTGATGAAGTCCGACACGATCAGGAAGTAGCCGGGGAAGCCCATCTTGATGATGATGGACAGCTCGAAGTCGAGGCGCTCCCAGTAGATCTTCTCGTCGACGGCCAGCTCGAGACCGGCCAGGCGCATCTTCAGGCCTTCGCGCGCCTGGTGCTTCAGTTCCTCGGGCTCGCTGCGGCCGTCGCCGGTTGGGAAGCTGGGCAGGATGGGGTCGCGCTTCTGCACCATGAAAGCGCAACGGCGGGCGATATCCAGGGTGTTGTCACAGGCTTCCGGCAGGTCGGCGAACAGCTTGCGCATGTCCTCGGCCGGCTTGAACCAGTGTTCGGGCGTCACCCGTCGGCGCTCATCCTGGCCTACGAAGGCGCCGTCCGAAATACACAGCAGCGCGTCGTGCGCGTCGTACATCGCCGGCTTGGCGTAATAGACGTCGTTGGTGGCGACCAGCGGCGCGTCGTGCTCATAGGCCCAGTGGACCAGACCCGGCTCGGCGGCGGCCTGCCTTGGCAGGCCATGGCGCTGCAGCTCGACATAGAACCGGTCGCCGAACACCCGCTGCATCTCGGCCAAGGCCGCCTCGCCCTCGGCGGTCTTGCCCGCGGCCAGCAGCGCATCGACCGGACCGTCGGTGCCGCCCGACAGCAGGATCAGTCCTTCGGCGTGCTCGACCACCTTGGCCCAGGGCACCACGGGCTCGGACATCTCGCCGCTTTCCAGATAGGCGATCGACGACAGTTCGGAGAGGTTGAGATAGCCTCGCTCGTTCTGAACCAGCAGGGTGATGGTCGGCGTACGCGCCCAGCGTTCGGTCGGTCCCGCGCCTACGCCCGAAACGGCCAAAGCGCAGCCGATGATCGGCTGAACGCCGTAGTCCTTGGAATAAACCGAGTATTCGAGCGCGCCGAACAGGTTGTTGCGGTCGACCAACCCCGCGGCCGGCATGCCCGCGCCGGCGGCCAGGCCGGGGATCTTGTCGGCCTTGATGGCGCCCTCGAGCAGCGAATAGGCCGAGCGCACGCGAAGGTGGACGAAACCCTGACCTTCATTGCCCGACATCACCGCACCTCGTTACACGACTCAGGCCACCAGATGGGCGACCGAGCACATCATCCAGACGAAGCTGGCGACAGATACAAGCGCCAAAGACTCACGTGCGATACGGACCATGGGGACCCTCCTGAGGTCGTTGCTTGTTTGTTCTATATTCCACTTTTGTTCTCATCCGCAAGAGACCATTGTTCGATTGTGAGCTTTTTTGTCGCGGCCGCCGCGCGCATCGGTCGCGGCCCATTTCTTCCGCCTTGGACAAAGCATTTCCGGTGGATTTGATGCGCGGATCGGCTCAGATCGCCCCATGCGCCTGATCATCGACACCGACACCGCCGGGGACGACGTGTTCTCCCTGATGCTCGCCCTGCGCCGCCCGGGCGTCAGCGTCGAGGCCATCACCATCGCCCACGGCAATGTCGGCTTCGAGCAGCACGCGGAGAACGCCCTGACGACGCTGGAGGCTTGCGAGCGCGGCGGTGAGGTTCCGGTCTATCTGGGCGCTCAGCGGCCATTCACCCGCGAGCCTCTGGACGCGGCCTATGTGTTCGGGGCCGACGGCATGAGCGACAGCGGCTTCGCGAAGGCCGTCCAGCGCCCCTCCCCCGGCCACGCCGCCGATGAGATCGTGCGGCGGGTGATGGAAGCGCCCGGCCAGATCACCCTGATCGCCCAGGCCGCCCTGACCAATATCGCCCTGGCTTATCTGCGCGAGCCGGCCATCGCCCAGGCCGTCAAGCACCTGTGGATCATGGGCGGCACCGACAACGGGGTCGGTAACGTGACCTCGGCGGCCGAGTACAATCTCTATGTCGATCCGGAAGCCGCCAAGATCGTCATCAACGCCGGCTTCGCGATGAGCATCGTCACCTGGACCGAAACCCTGCGCGACGGTCTGCTGACCGTGGACCAACTTTCAACGTTGGACGCGCTGGGCACGCCGCGCGCGGCGTTCTTCACCAAGGTCAACCGCACCTCCCTGGCCTTCGCCCAGGAAACCCAACACCTGGACGGCAGCCTGCATCCAGACGCCCTGACCTGCGCCGTCGCTCTGGATGAAGGCCTGATCCTGGAGGCCGAGATGGCCGTGGTCGATGTCGAGATCCAGGGCGAGCTGACGCGCGGCTATCTCAGCGTTTCCAACCCCATCCTGCCCGACATCGAACTGGCCGATCCGGCCTTGAAGCGCCGGCCGCCGAACGCGCGGGTGATCAAGAAGATCGATCAGGCCGGGTTCTACGAAGCGATGCGGAGCGCTTTGCTTTAACACCCTGGCGTTTAACGCAATTTCAGGATGCGGCGCGTAGTGTTGGCGCATGGGGGCAAAGACCTTACATGCGCTCGCCGCGACGACGGTCGCGGCCATGAGCCTGATCACGGCGGGTCAGGCCCGCGCTCAAGCCTCACTGTTCTCGCGCGACACCCTTTCCGGCATCATCGACCTGCGCCTGGGCGCCGCCGACGGCGAGACGGCCTGGATCGACGGCGGCCTGGGCAAGGCGCGATTTGGCGACAACGCCAAGCCGGTGCTGGGCGAGGCCACCCTCGTCTGGAACCCGCGCCTGTCGTCCCAACTGGGCGCGGTGATCACCGGCCAGAGCCAGCAGGGCCAGGACCGCGCGGTCGACTTCGGCGAGGCCTATCTGACCTGGCGCGGCGACCTGTCCGGCGGCGTCCGGCTTAATGCTCGGGCGGGCTTGCTCTATCCGCCGATCTCGCTGGAGCACGACGGGCTGGAATGGTCGGTTCCCGACACCATCACCCCCTCGGCGATCAATAGTTGGGTGGCCGAGGAGACCAAGGTCGTCGCCTTCGAGGCCACGGCGCGCGGATCGATCGCCGGTCAGCCCCTGACGGCGACGGTCGGGGTGTTCACCCATGGCGACACGGCCGGCACGCTGCTGGCGTTCCGGGGTTGGGCGCTGCACGACCTGAAGTCCACGGCTTCGAGCGATTTCCCCCTGCCCCCGCTCAGCCCGTTCATGGCCAAGCGCCAGGCGCCGTTCACCACCTCGGTGCGCGAACTGGATGGCCGCGCAGGGGTCTATGGCCGGGTCGAATGGCGGCCGGCCTCGAGCCTGGCCCTCGACCTGTTCGCCTATGACAACGACGGCGACCGCACCAGCGTCGACAATGGCGAATGGTCGTGGGAGACGCGCTTCTTCAATCTCGGCATGCGCTGGGACCTCGACGAGGTCACCCACCTGCGCGCCCAGGCCATGCAGGGCGAGACCCTGATGGGCTATTCCAACGCCCGCGGGATCTGGGTCGATGTCGGCTTCCAGGCGGCCTATGTCTCGGCGACGCGAGACTTGGGGCCTGGATCCCTGACCGCGCGGCTGGACCAGTTCTCGACCACGGACCGGACAAACAAGGCGGTCGACGACAATGCCGAGCACGGCTGGGCGGCGCTGGCGGCCTATCGCTGGGACGTGCGTCCCGGCGTCCAGATGGTGGTCGAGGCGATGCGCATCGACAGCGACCGTCCCGAGCGTGTCCGGCTGGGCGAAGCGCCGCAACAGACCCAGACGGTGGTCCAGACCGCCTTGCGGTATCAGTTCTAGGGGCTCGCGCCTTTAGAACGTCTGCGGCACCAAATGCCCGTCCTTCAGGGCGAAGACCCGGTCCATGTAGCGGGCCAGTTCCATGTTGTGGGTGGCGATCAGGGCCGCGACGCCGCGCTGACGGGCCTGCTCGTAGAGCGCCGTGAACACCGCCGCCGAGTTGGTGGGGTCCAGGTTGCCGGTCGGCTCGTCGGCCAGGAGCAGCTTGGGGCTGTTGGCCAAGGCGCGGGCGATGGCCACGCGCTGCTGCTCGCCGCCCGACATCTGGCCGGGCTGGTGGTTGAGCCGCTCGGCCAGACCCAGTTGGTTCAGCATCTCGGTGGCGCTGGCCCGGGCTTCGCCCCGGCTCTTGCCAGCGATCATCGCGGGCATGGCCACATTCTCGACCGCGCTGAATTCGGGCAGCAGGTGGTGGAACTGGTAGACGAAGCCGACCGTCGTCAGTCGCACCTTGGTGCGCTGGCGCTCCGACAGCTTGGAGCAGTCGCGGCCGTCCAGCGCGATCAGGCCAGCATTGGGCTTTTCCAGCAGACCGGCCGCGTGCAACAGCGACGACTTGCCCGAGCCCGACGGACCGATCAGCCCGACCACCTCGCCCGGATAGACGTCCAGGTCGACGCCGCGCAGGACGTTTAGAGCGCCGGCCTCGGTGACGTAGGTGCGCTCGACGCCGCGCAGAGCCAGAACGGGGCTGGGGTTACTCATAACGAAGGGCCTCGACCGGATCGAGCCGCGAGGCGCGGATGGCGGGTGGCAGGGTAGCCAGGATGCTCATCGCCGTGGAAATGCCGACGATGCCAGCCACTTCCGACCAGTCGATCTTGGCCGGGATGTGGGCCAGGAAATAGATGTCGGCGCTGAACACCGCCGTTCCCGTCAGCCATTCGACAAAGGCCTGGATGGCGGTGATGTTGGCGCAGAACAGCACGCCCAGCAGCAGGCCCGCCAGTGTCCCGGACAGCCCTATCGAGGCGCCGGCCATGACGAAGATCCGCAGGATCGAGGCCTGGCTGGCCCCCATGGTTCGCAGGATGGCGATGTCGCGGCCCTTGTTCTTTACCAGCATGACCAGGGCCGAGATGATGTTCAGGGTGGCGATGGCCACGATGAAGAACAGGATCAGCCGCATCACCTTGCGTTCCACCTGCAGGGCGTTGAAGTAGCTGGCGTTCTTGTCCATCCAGTCCTGGACGAAGGCGCCGGGGCCGCTGGCCTGCTCGATGGCCGGCTTGAGGCCCTTGGCCTTGTCGGGATCGGCGACCTTGATCTCCACATAGTCGATCGAGGTGTCGCGGCCGAAGAACAGCTGGGCCTGGGGCAGCGCCATATAGACGAAGCTCTCGTCGAACTGGCTCATGCCGACGCTGAAGATGCCGCCGACCGTATAGTCCTTCTCGCGCGTCGAGGTGCCGAACGCCGTCGCCGGACCGGAGGGCGAGATCAGGGTGATGGCGTCGCCGACCGACAGGCCCAGATTGCGGGCCATGCGGTCGCCGATCAGCACGATGTCGCCGCCGTACTCGCCGTCACCGAACCCGGCCAGCGAGCCCTGCTTGATGTTGGTCGAGATCATCTTCATGCCGCGCAGGTCGGCGGGGGTGACGCCGCGCACGATGGCGCCGGACACTTGGCTTGGGCCAATGACCATGGCCTGGGCCTCGACCATCGGCGCGGCCTGGATCACGCCGGGCACGGCCTTGATGCGACCGATGACACCGTCGCGGTCGGGTCCGTTCAGCAGTGGCCCCTGAGCGTAGGCGTGGCCGTTGAAGCCCAGCAGCCGGCCCAGAAGCTCGGCGCGAAAGCCGTTCATCACGCTCATCACGGTGATCAGGGCGAAGACCGCCAGCATCACCGCCGCGAACGAAATGATGGCGATCAGCGCCACGCCGCCGTTCTTGCGCTTGTTGCGCAGGTACCGCCAGGCGACGGTGCGCTCCCAGGTTCCGAACGGACCGGCGCCGAGGGCCATCAGGCGGCCTTGCCTGACGCGGGGGCCGAGAGTTGGGCGATGACGTCGGCCAGCGGGGCGCTGTGGCGCTCGCCGGTCTTGCGGTTCTTCACCTCGACCACGCCCTCGGCGATGCCCTTGGGGCCGACGATCAGCTGCCAGGGCACGCCGATCAGGTCCATGGTCGCGAACTTGGCGCCGCCGCGGGTGTCGTTGTCGTCGTAGAGTACGTCGCGGCCGGCGGCTTGGAGCGCCTTGTAGGCGGTCTCGCAGGCCTCGTCACAGGCGGCGTCGCCCTGGCGCATGTTGATGATCCCGACGTCGAACGGCGCCACCGACTCCGGCCAGATGATGCCGCCGTCGTCGTGGCTGGCCTCGATGATCGCGCCCAGCAGGCGCGAGACGCCGACGCCGTAGCTGCCCATCTGCACCGGCACGTCCTTGCCGTCCGGCCCAGTGACCAGGGCCTTCATCGGCTCGGAATATTTGGTCCCGAACGAGAAGATGTGGCCCACCTCGATGCCGCGCGCCGAGATGCGATCGCCCTCGGGAATGGCGTCGAAGGCGGCCGCGTCGTGCATTTCCTCGGTGGCGGCGTAGAGCGCGGTGCGCTGGTTCACCAGCGGCTGCAGGTCGCCATACCAGTCGACGTCAGGGCCGGGCGCGGCCATCTCGACCAGGTCCTTGTGGCAGAACACGGCGCTTTCGCCGGTGTCGGCCAAGACGATGAACTCGTGGCTCAGGTCGCCGCCGATCGGGCCGGTGTCGGCGCGCATCGGCACGGCCTTCAGGCCCATGCGCGAGAACAGGTTCAGATAGGCCACGAACATGCGGTTGTAGGCCTTGCGCGCGCCCTCGGCGTCGAGGTCGAAGCTGTAGGCGTCCTTCATCAGGAACTCACGGCCGCGCATCACGCCAAAGCGCGGACGGGTCTCGTCGCGGAACTTCCACTGGATGTTGTAGAGGTTCTTGGGCAGGTCCTTGTAGCTCCTCACCGAGGCGCGGAAGATGTCGGTGACCACCTCCTCGGCGGTGGGGCCGTAGAGCAGCTCGCGCTTGTGGCGGTCGGTGATGCGCAGCATCTCGTCGCCATAGGCTTCGTAGCGGCCGCTCTCGCGCCACAGCTCGGCCAGTTGGATGGTCGGCATCAGCAGCTCGATCGCCCCTGCCCGATCCATTTCCTCGCGGACGATTTGCTCGACCTTCTTGAGCACCCGCAGCCCCAGCGGCAGCCAGGCATAGATGCCCGCGGCCTCCTGGCGGATCATGCCCGCGCGCAGCATCAGCTGGTGCGAAACGATCTTGGCGTCGGAGGGGGCTTCTTTGAGAACGGGCAGGAAATAGCGCGACAGGCGCATGGACGAGACGTCTCCGGGGGAATTCGAGGCGTTGAGATAGCCGCTTGGGCGTCAGCTTGGCAACGCGCGCGGCGAAAAGATGGCTGCAAAGGCTGTCGCCGGAGAAAAGAAGGCCGCGCGATCGTCGCGCGGCCTTTCAAGTCATCGTCGGGGAAGACGCCACAGAGCAAGGTCGGAAAAGCCGGCCTCGTAAGTCTGAGACTAGGCCCCGAACGATTGTTCGGGGCGCCCGATTGCGCTTGGTCTGGCCACTTGGCGAAGTTCGCCCACGGATTGGGCGAATGCCGGCAAATTTGACGTGGGCCGCCCAAGGCTTGGGCGCCATTCCTATGATCAATAGCTAGCGGGCAAGGGTGGCAGGGTGATCAGGTGAAAGCGGATCACCAGCAGCAACGCCGCCATCACCAGGGCCGACACCCAGGTGGTGGTGATGAACTTGCGCTTGAGGTTCGGATTGACCGGCGCGCCGGGATCCGCGCCTGGCGGAGGCTCGATTCCCATCTCCCTGAAGGTGCGATTGCCCAGCGGCAGCACGGCGAACAGCGTGGTCCACCAGATGGTCAGATAGACGGCGATGCAGGTGACGGGACCCATCAGTGGGCATCCTTTGGCGTTTCCATGAGCTCGACCAGCATGCCGCCCATGTCTTTCGGGTGAACGAAGATGATCAGCGTACCATGCGCCCCGATACGCGGCTCGCCCAACACGGTGGCGCCCTTGGCGACCAGGCTGTCGCGGGCCTCGTAAATGTTCTCGACCTCGAAGCAGATGTGGTGTTGGCCGCCCTTGGGGTTCTTGGCCAGGAAGCCGTGAATCGGCGACTTTTCGCCATAGGGCTCGATCAGCTCGATCTGGCTGTTGGGCAGGTTGACGAAGCACACCCACACGCCTTGCTCGGGCATGGCCCACTTCTCGGTATGCGAGGTGGCGCCCAGCAGGTCGCGATACATCTTCACCGACTCGTCGATGGAAGGCGTGGCGACGCCGACGTGGTTGAGCTTGCCGATCATGCGTTTCAGGTCCTGCGCGGATGGAGGCGCGAGCGCGTCTCTCTCGTCATTTTGTCGAGGATATAGACGACTTCATGGAGGCCCGGCGAGGCGTTTCGATGGCATGGCGCTCCGCCACGCCGATCAATCCGCTCAGGCCGGCTGGCGAAGCCACCAGTATCGCGCGGGAAACATTTCGATCAGGAACAATCCGGCGATGAAGCCGCCGACATGGCATTCCCAGGCGATCATCAGGCCGCCCTCCCCCGACGCCTTGCCCAGCGCGAAGCCGATGGCGATCAGCACCAGGTTCATGACGACGAAGGACTGGGTCTGCTTGCCAACCTGACGGGAAAAGACCGGGGTGAGGCCTCCGTCCGACGTCAATCGCGCCACCGCGCCCCACAGACCGCAGATCGCGCCCGAAGCTCCGACGGCCGGGATCTCGCTATTCCAGTGCATGGCGAGGAACGTCAAACCGCCGGCCACCCCGCAGATTAGGAAGAAGGCCCAGAACAGTAGACCGCCGCGCCAATCACGTCCCAGGCGCACGGCGATGGCCGGCCCCAGGCTGACCAGCGCGCTGGTGTTCATCACGATGTGCAGCAGCCCCGCGTGCAGGAAGACGTGGGTCAGCGGCGTCCACCAAAACCCCTGCCTGAAGTACGGCGGATAGAGACTGCCGAGGGCCTCCATCGCCCCTTCCCAACCCTGCATCTTGCCGAGGAGCTGAACAGCCGAGACGATCCAGAGGACGAGCGTGAGCGCCCCCAGCGCCCAGGCCTCGCCGGTCAGCAGACGCAAGGTCTGCCGCCAGCGGGGCTCGGGCGTGGGTTCGATCGGCCGGGTCGCCTCAGCGGTCGGGCTCGGCTCGTCCATGAAGCGTCTAGACTCGCAGAACCGTGGTCTCGACCACGGGCTTGCGTTCCCAGATGCGGAAGGCGGCTTTCTTCACGGCCCGCGAGATGGCGCTCTCGATGGCTTCGTCGATCTCGCGCTGGTCGTCCTTCATACGCTTGAAGGCGGTTTCGGCCTCCTCCGCCAGGTCGTCCAGTGCGTCGTCGAGCGGATATTCGCTGTCGCCGGCCAGGCCCAGGCCGCGGACTTGCGGGCCCGAGACGATGCGGCTGCGGCCGTCCAGCACGACCGAGACGGCCAGCATGCCGTTGAACGCCGCGTGGCGACGCTCGCGCAGGGCCTCGCCGTTCTCGGGCGTCACCACGCCGCCGTCGACATAGAGGCGGCCCGAGGGCACCTCGTCGATGATCTTCGGATGGCCGGGAGCCAACAGCACCATGTCGCCGTTGCGTGGGCTGATGGCGTGCGGGACCTGCAAGTCCTTGGCGAAGGCGGCGTGTTCGATCAGGTGGCGGCGCTCGCCGTGGGTCGGCACGGCGATGGTCGGCCGGGCCCACTGGTACATCTGCTTCAGCTCATCGCGGCACGGGTGGCCGCTGACGTGGATGCCGGGGGTGTCGCGCTCGGTGTGCAGGCGCACGCCGCGGTCGGCCAGCTTGTTCTGCAGGTTGCGGATCGGGATCTCGTTGCCCGGGATGACCCGTGAGCTGAAGACCACGTGGTCGCCCTGCGAGAGCTTGACGTGCGGGTGGGTGCCTTCGGCGATCCGGGCCAGGGCCGCGCGGGCTTCGCCCTGGCTGCCGGTGCACAAGAACAGCACTTCGTTCTCGGGCAGGTACTTGGCCTGGTCGTCGGTGATGAAGGGCTCCAGGCCCTCCAGCAGGCCGACGTGGCGGGCCGCGGCGCTCATCCGGTGCATCGAGCGACCGGCCAGGCAGACCTTGCGGCCAGCGGCCTGGGCGGCGCGGATCACGGTGTCCATGCGCGCCACGTTCGAGGCGAAGCAGGCCACGGCGATCTTGCCGGTCAGGCCCTTGATCAGCCTGTTCATCGCCACGCGGACGTCGGCTTCCGAGCCGGCCACGCCATCGACGAACACGTTGGTGCTGTCGCAAACCATGGCCAGGATGCCTTCGTCACCAAGGGTCTTGATGGCCTCGATATCGGTGGCTTCACCCAGTTGCGGGTCCGGGTCGATCTTCCAGTCGCCGGTGTGCAGGATGGTGCCCAGAGGCGTCTTGATCGCCACGCCGTTCGGCTCGGGGATCGAGTGGGTCAGGGTGATCATTTCCAGGTGGAAAGGACCCAGGTCGAAGCTGCCGCCCAGCGGGATCTCGGTAATCGGCACCTCGCCCAGCAGGCCGGCGTCGCGCAGCTTCTCGCGCAGCAGGAAGGCGGTGAAGGGCGTGGCGTAGACCGGCGCCTTCAGGCGCGGCCACAGCCAGTGCACCGCGCCCAGGTGGTCTTCGTGGGCGTGGGTCAGGACGATCCCGATGATGTCGTCCTTGTAGGCCTCGATGAATTCGGGGTCGGGCAGGATGATCTCGACGCCGGGCGTGGTCTGATCGCCGAAGGTCACGCCGAGATCCAGCACGATCCACTTGCGGTTATCCGCGGGGCCGTAGCCGTACAGGTTGAAGTTCATGCCGATCTCGTTCGACCCGCCGAGCGGCAGGAAGACGAGTTCGTCCTTGGGGGAAGGCTTGTCGGTATATTTGGTCATTGAGTCTCTAGATGGGTGTTGCGGCGATGAATTTCGAGGAGACCACGGATGGTCAGATCTGAATCGAAGTGGTCGATGCTGTCGGTGGCGCCCTCGAACAGCGAGGCGACGCCGCCGGTGGCGACCACGGTCATGGGTTCGGCCCGCTCGATCTTGATCCGGGCCACCAGGCCCTCGATCAGCGAGATATAGCCCCAGAACACGCCCGACTGCATGGCGCTGACGGTGTCGGTGCCGACCACGCGGTTGCGGGCGGGGCGTTGAATGGCGATGCGCGGCAGCTTGGCGGCCGCCTCATGCAACGCCTGCATGGACAGATTGATCCCCGGCGCGATGATGCCGCCCTCGAAGGCGCCATCGGCGGCCACGATGTCGAAGGTGGTGGCGGTGCCGCTGTCGATGACGATCAGCGGACCCGGATAGACCATGTGCGCGCCCACGGCGTTGACCAGGCGGTCGGCCCCGGCTTCCGATGGCTTGTCGATCCGCACGTCGACGCCCAGCACGGCGTTCTCGCCGATCACCAGAGGTTCGACGTTGAAATAGCGGCGGCAGAGAACGCGCAGATTGAAGATCGACTGCGGCACCACGCTGGAAATGATGCAGGCGTCGATGGCCCGAAAGCCCAGGCCCTGCATCGACAGCAGTTGCGACAACCACACCACATATTCGTCGGCCGTGCGCGTGCTCTCGGTGGCGGCGCGCCACTGGGCGATCCACTTGTCGCCATCATGGATGGCGAACATGGTGTTGGTGTTGCCCTGTTCGATGGCCAACAACATCAGGAGGCCTCTCCGAAAAAGACGTCGCCGGCCGTGACCCGCCGCATGCGGCCGTCGGCCAGACGAAGACGCAAGGCGCCGTCGCCGTCCAGCCCTTCGGCGATCCCCTCCAGGGTTTCTGTTCCCAGGCGGGCGACGCAGAGCTCGCCCAGGCCGTGGGCGCGAGCGGTCCAGGCGTCGGCGATGGCGGGGAAGCCCAGGCGCGACCAGACGTCGTTCCAACGGGCGAAGGACGCGGCCAGGACCTCGATCGCCTCGATGGGCTTGGGCGGCGGGGCGACCCTATAGGTGGGCAGGGCCGTGGCGGGACGTTCGCTGTCGATCGGCTTGCGCGCCAGATTCACCCCGACGCCGACGGCGATCCACAGGCCGCCCGTCGGCCGCATCCCGGACTCGACCAGGATGCCGCTGACCTTCAGCCCGCCCAGCAGCGGATCATTGGGCCATTTGAGACTGACCAGGCTGGCGGGCACGTAAGACGCCAGCAGGTCGGCCACCGCCAGGGCGGCGACGAACGACACCTGGGCGGCCTCGGCGGGCGGCTTGTCTGTGCAGAACAGCAGGGTGGCGGCCAGATTGCCGTCGCCGGTTTCCCAGGCGCGACCGCGCCGGCCACGGCCCGCCGTCTGGCGCAAGCCCAGCAGCCAGACCGGGCCCGCCTCCCCCGCTTCCGCGCGGCGACGGGCCTCGGCGTTGGTCGAGTCGATCTCGTCCAGAACGACGACGGGCGCGGGCGAAAGAGCGCCCGTCACGTCACGCGTGGCCAAAGGCCGCCGCAGCGGCCCTGGCGGCGGGATCCAGCCAGATCAGCGCGACCAGCACGATCGGGAACGAGAAGGCGGCGGCGGCGAAGCCGACGGCCCGAGCGATCGGTTGCGGCTTGTCCACCGTGCCGGCCGGGGCGTCGAACCACATCGTCTTGATCAGGCGCAGATAGTAGAACGCCGCGACCACGCTGCCGACCAAGCCCAGAACCGCCGCCCATTGCAGCAGCACGTCGCCCGAGCCCATGGCCGCGCCGAAGACGTAGAACTTAGCCCAGAAGCCCGAGAACGGCGGCATGCCCAGGGCCGACAGCGAGAACGCGGTCATGGCCACGGCGATACCCGGACGGTGCTTCACCAGACCGGCCATATCCTCGATCGTCTCCATCGGCTTGCCGTCCCGCGACAAGGCTTGAAGGCAAGCAAAGAAGCCGGTGACGTCGACCATGTAGAGGGTCATGAACAGCAGCATCGAATGCAGGCCGGTCTCGCCGCCGGTCGCCACGCCCAGCAGGGCGTAGCCGACATTGGCGATGGAGCTGTAGGCCCACAGGCGCTTCAGATTGTTCTGGGCCAGGCCCGCGAAGGCGCCGACGAAGACGGAGGCCAGGGCGGCGATCACCAGGATCTGGCGCCACTGGGCCACCGAGTCCGGGAAGGCGTCGCCCAGCACGCGGGCGAACATCATCATGGCCGCCAGCTTCGGCGCGGCGGCGAAGAAGCCGACGACCGGGGTTGGGGCGCCTTCATAGACGTCCGGCGTCCACATGTGGAACGGCGCGGCCGAGACCTTGAACGCCAGGCCGCAGATCAGGAACACCAGGCCAAACAGCAGACCGACATTGTGGCTGCCATGGGCGATGGCGGCGATGTCGGCGAAGCGGGTCGAGCCGGCGAAGCCGTAGATCAGCGAGCTGCCATACAGCAGCAGGCCCGACGACAGGGCGCCCAGCACGAAGTACTTCAGACCCGCTTCAGACGACTTGGCGTCGTCGCGGCGGAAGGCGGCCAGGACGTACAGGGCCAGCGATTGCAGCTCGACGCCGATATAGAGGCTGATCAGGTCGCCGGCCGAGGCGGTGACGCCCATGCCGACCGCCGACAGGATCACCAGCACGGCATATTCGAACTTCTGGTCGCCGCGGGCGGCCAGCCAGCGGTCACCCAACACGATGGCGATGGCGCTGAACAGGTAGATGGCGACCTTGGCATAGGTGGCGGCGGCATCGGCGGCATAGACGCCGTTGAACGCGTGGCCATGCGGCCCGACCACGGCGGCCACGGCCGCGCCCAGCAGGGCCAGGACGGCCGCGCCGGTGAACAGCGGGGTGGTCTTGCCCTGGAACGCGCCCCAGACCAGCAACACCAGGGCCGAGGCCCCGAGGATGACTTCGGGAAGTACGAGGGAGAAGTTGGCGGCGAACGTCATGGGGTCCCTCACCCGCCCACGGCGGCGCGCCAGGCGCCGACGAGCCCGTCGACGGACGACGCGGTCAGGTTGAAGATGAGATTGGGATAAACACCAAGCACCAGGGTGCCGATGATCAGCGGGGCGAAGATCAGGATCTCGCGCTTGTCGAGGTCGGCGATGGTCTTGAGCTCGGGATTGACGATCTCACCGAACATCACGCGACGATACAGGTTCAGCGCGTAGACCGCCGACAGGATCACGCCGGTGGTGGCGACGATCGCCGTCCAGGTCGAGGCCTTGTAGACGCCGGTCATGGTGAGGATTTCACCGATGAAACCCGCCGTGCCCGGCAGGCCGACATTGCCCATCGTGAATAGCATGAACACCGCCGCGTACCAGGGCATGCGGTTGGTGAGGCCGCCGTAGAAGGCGATTTCCCGGGTGTGCATGCGGTCATAGACCACACCGACGCAGAGGAAGAGCGCGCCCGAGATCAGGCCGTGGCTCAACATCTGGAAGATCGCGCCCTGCTCGCCCTGCACGTTGCCGGAGAAGATGCCCATGGTCACGAAGCCCATGTGGGCGACCGACGAATAGGCGATCAGCTTCTTGATGTCGGTCTGACGGAAGGCAACCAGCGAGGTGTAGACGATGGCGATCGCCGACATCGCGAACACCAGCGGCTGGAACAGCTCCGAGGCGTTGGGGAACATCGGCAGGCTGAAGCGCAGGAAGCCGTAGCCGCCCATCTTCAGCAGGATGCCCGCCAGGATCACCGAACCGGCCGTCGGGGCCTCGACGTGGGCGTCGGGCAGCCAGGTGTGGACCGGCCACATCGGCATCTTGACCGCGAAGCTGGCGAAGAAGGCCAGCCACAGCCAGGTCTGCAGCCACGGGGCGAACTTGAAGTGCATCAGGGCGGGGATCGACGAGGTGTGGGCGATGGCGATCATCGACAGGATGGCCGCCAGCATCAGCACCGAGCCGAGCAGCGTGTAGAGGAAGAACTTGTAGGCCGCGTAGACCCGGCGCTTGCCGCCCCAGATGCCGATGATCAGGAACATCGGAACCAGGCCGCCCTCGAAGAAGAGGTAGAACAGGATCAGGTCCAGGGCGCAGAACACGCCGATCACCAGGGTCTCGAGGACCAGGAAGCAGATCATGTATTCCACGATCCGCTTGTCGATCGACTTCCAGCTGGCGATCACGCAGATCGGCAGCAGGAACGCCGTCAGCAGCACGAACAGGATCGAGATCCCGTCCACGCCCATGCGGTAGTGGAGACCCGCGAACCAGTTGAGGTCTTCCACGAACTGGAAGCCCGGGTTCTTGGCGTCGAACTGGGCGACCAGCACGACCGACAGGGCGAAGGTGACCAGGGTGGTCGCCAGGGCGATCCACTTGGCCAGATTGTCCGTCTTGGCGTTGTCGCCCCGCACGGCGCGAAACGCCAGGAGCAGGACCACGCCGACAAGCGGGGCGAAGGTGGTGAGGCTGAGCAGGCCGGTCATCGATCCGTCCTCAACGGAATGCGTAAAGGGCGAACGTCAGCAGGCCGGCGACGCCGAGCAGCATGACGAAAGCATAGTGGTACAGGAAACCGGACTGCAGCTTGCCGGTCCGACGGCCCACTTCGTAGCTGACGGCGCTGACGCCGTCGGGTCCGAAACCGTCGATCAGCTTCTGGTCGCCGCCCTTCCAGAACAGGTCGCCGAGGAACTTGGCCAGGCGCACGAAGGTGGCCTGGTACAGCTCGTCGAAGAACCACTTGTTGTAGAAGAACACGTACAGCGGGCCGTTGCGGGCCGCGAGCTTGGCGCCCAGGCGCTCGTTGCCCTTGATCAGGTAGACGTAGATCGCCACCAGCAGGCCAAGGATCGAGGCGATCAGCGGGCTGTACTTCACCAGCTCGGGGACCTCATGGGCCTCGTGCAGCACATGGTTGGTCGGGGCGTTATAGATCGCGCCGCGCCAGAACTCGACTTGGTCGTGGCCGACGAAGTAGTCGACGAACACGAAACCGGCGAACACCGCGCCGATCGACAGGACGATCAGCGGCACCAGCATCACCCACGGGCTTTCGTGCGGCTTGTGATCATGGCCGTGGCCATGGTCGTCGTGCGCGTGATCGTCGGCCAGAGGCTCGTCGTGGGTCTCGATCTGGGCGTGCGAGGCGTGGTCGTCATGACCATCGGCGGCGTGCGCGTCATGAGCATGATCGTCGTGACCCCAGCGGGCCTTGCCGTTGAAGGTGAAGAACGCCAGGCGCCAGGAGTAGAACGAGGTCAGGCCGGCCACCAGCACGCCGATGATCCAGGCGAACAGCGCCGTGGAGTTGGCCTGGCCGGCCGCGAAGGCCGCCTCGATGATGGTGTCCTTGGAGTAGAAGCCGGCGAAGCCCAGCTCCAGCGGCGGGAAGCCCAGACCGGTAATGGCGATCGTGCCGATCGTCATCGCGACGAAGGTGATCTTCATGTACTTGGCGAGGGCGCCATACTTCCGCATGTCCTGCTCGTGGTGCATGCCGTGGATCACCGAACCGGCGCCCAGGAACAGCAGCGCCTTGAAGAAGGCGTGGGTGAACAGGTGGAACATCGCCGCCTGGTAGGCGCCGACGCCGGCCGCGAAGAACATGTAGCCCAGCTGCGAACAGGTCGAATAGGCGATGACCCGCTTGATGTCGTTCTGGGTCAGGCCGACCGTGGCGGCGAACAGGGCCGTGACCGCGCCGATCACCGTGACGATGTTCTTGGCGACGGGCGCGTATTCGAACATCGGCGACAGCAAGCACAGCATGTAGACGCCGGCGGTGACCATGGTCGCCGCGTGGATCAGGGCCGAGACGGGGGTCGGGCCTTCCATGGCGTCCGGCAGCCAGGTGTGCAGGAAGAACTGCGCCGACTTGCCCATCGCGCCGACGAACAGCAGGAAGCAGGCGATGTCGACCAGCGGGAAGACGTGGCCGGCGAATTCCCAGGTGCGCGGAGCGCTGGCGGCGATCATCGGGAACAGTTCATGGAACTGGATCGTGCCGTAGGCCCAGAACGTGGTCATGATGCCCAGGGCGAAACCGAAGTCCCCCACCCGGTTGACGACGAAGGCCTTGATGGCGGCGGCGCTGGCGGTCGGTTTCTTGAACCAGAAACCGATCAGCAGGTACGAGGCCAGGCCCACCCCTTCCCAGCCGAAGAACAGCTGCATGAAGTCGGCGGCGGTCACCAGGGCCAACATGGCGAAGGTGAACAGCGACAGGTAGGCGAAGAACCGGGGCTTGTCCGGGTCCTCGGCCATGTAGCCCCAGCTATAGATGTGCACGAGGGCCGAGACCGTCGTCACCACGATCAGCATCACCGCCGACAGGGCGTCGATGCGGATAGACCAGTTGGAGACGAAGTTGCCGACGTGGATGAAGGGCAGCAGGTCGACCGTGAAGGCCTCCATGTGACCCCAGGTCCACTGGCTGAAGGTGTACCAAGACAGGCCACAGGCCAGGATCAGGCCGCCCGTGGTGATCGCCTGCGAGGCGACGTCGCCGATGCGGCGGCCGAACAGGCCGGCGATGATCGCCGCGAGCAGCGGCGCGAAGACGAGGATGGTGACGAGAGTCTGCACTGGTATCAGCCCTTCATCACGCTGGCGTCGTCGACCGCGATGTCGCCGCGGTTACGGAAGAACGTCACCAGGATGGCCAGGCCGACGGCGGCTTCGGCCGCGGCGACGGTCAGCACGAACATGGCGAAGATCTGCCCCGTCACGTCATGCAGATAGACCGAGAAGGCCACCAGGTTGATGTTCACCGCCAGCAGGATCAGCTCGATCGACATCAGGATGACGATGATGTTCTTGCGGTTCACGAAGATGCCGAACACGCCGATCGTGAACAGGATCGCCGCGACGACGAGATAGTGAGACAGGCCGATCATTCGCTGATCCCCGCGCCGGGCTTGATCTGCACGATTTCCATTCCGGTCTTGGGCGTGCGGGCGTTCTGCAGGCCGATGTTCTGGCGCTTGACGCCCGGCTTGTGACGCAGGGTCAGGACGATGGCGCCGATCATGGCCACCAGCAGCACCAGGCCCGCCAGTTGGAAGAAGAAGATGTAGTCGGTGTAGAGCACCCGGCCGATCGCCTCGGTGTTGGGCACGCCCGCCGGTGAGGCCATCGGGCCGGCCAGCTTGGCGGCAGCGCCGTCCGTGGCGACCTTCACCGCGACCATGATCATCTCGATGGTCAAAACCCCGGCCACCAGGCTGCCGATCGGCAGGTACTGGGCGAACCCCTGTCGCAGCTCGGCGAAGTCCACGTCGAGCATCATCACGACGAACAGGAACAGCACCGCGACCGCGCCCACATAGACGACGATCAGCAGCATCGCCAGGAACTCCGCGCCCAGCAGGACGAAGAGGCCGGCGGCCGAGAAGAAGGCGGTGATCAGGAAGAGCACCGAGTGCACGGGGTTCTTGGCCGAGACGACGAGAAGACCCGCCACCACGGTCGCTACCGCGAGCAAATAGAAAGCTATCGCCTGCAAGGCAGGTGCTCCCCTTAAAACCATAAAACAACGACGTGTCGGATGACCCGCCGCCAACCCTCGGAATCGCGACCCGTCCTCTAGCGGTAGGGCGCGTCCAACTCCAGATTCTTCGCGATCAGCCGTTCCCAACGGTCGCCGTTGTCGAGCAGCTTTTCCTTGTCGTAGTAGAGTTCCTCGCGCGTCTCGACGGCGAACTCGATGTTCGGACCTTCGACGATGGCGTCCACCGGGCAGGCCTCCTGGCACAGGCCGCAATAGATGCACTTGACCATGTCTATGTCGTAGCGGGTCGTGCGGCGGCTGCCGTCGTCACGCGGCTCGGCCTCGATGGTGATGGCCTGGGCCGGGCAGATGGCTTCGCACAGCTTGCAGGCGATGCAGCGCTCTTCACCCGACGGATAGCGACGCAGGGCGTGCTCACCCCGGAAGCGCGGCGACTGCGGGCCGCGCTCGTTCGGATAGATCACCGTCTTCTTGGGCGCGAGCATGTACTTGATGCCCAGGCCAAAGGCGCCCGCGAAATCGAGCAGCGCCACGCCCTTGATCGCCTGTGTGATGCGCTGGAACACCAGAGCTCTCCTAACACTTCATCTCTTGGGAGGGACGAGAGCCCCTACCCGCTTCGATCTGTTCGTTCTAAGCCCGCGTCACTTGCCCGACTTCGGGATGATGCAGCTGTAGTTGCCCAGTTGAGCGGGGTCGCCCCCGTCCTGCTTGGCCTCGATCTTCCCGCCGTCGACGGCGCACTTGTCGTTCGCCCGGCGCAGCTCGTCGTAGTTCACGACGCCTCGCCCCAGCGAATAGGACGTCCTGGCCGAGGCCACGTCGTCGGTCGCGCAACCCGCCACCGCCAGACCAAGGCCTGCTAGGGCCAGGAAGGCGGCCTTGCCGATCACCCCTGCCATCCGAAGACGCGCCAGGCCGAGACCAGCACCACCAGCACCAGCGACATCGGCAGGAACACCTTCCAGCCCAGTCGCATCAACTGGTCGTAGCGGTAGCGAGGCACGATGGCCTTGGCCATGGCGATCATGAAAAACGCCACGACGATCTTGAAATAGAACACCAGGGCCAGCAGGAAATTGACCAGGAACGGGTGCCAGCCAGCCGTGAAGCCGATCGGGAATCCCGGGTTCCAGCCGCCGAAGAACAGCACGCTGATCATCGCGCACATCAGGACGATGTTGGAATATTCGGCGACCATGAACAGCAGGTACGGGGTCGAGCTATATTCGACCTGGTAACCGGCCACGAGTTCGGATTCGGCTTCGGGAAGGTCGAACGGAGGGCGGTTGGTCTCGGCCAGGGCCGAGATGAAGAACATGCCCATGGCGATGATCATCACCGGAGCCAGGATGATGTTCTTCAAGCCGTGTCCGCCAAACACGTTCCAGTTCCAGATCCAGCCGGCCTGCTGCTCGACGATGGAGCTGAGATTCAGGGTGTTGTTGATCAGCAGCACCGTGATGATGATCAGGCCGATCGACACTTCGTACGACACCATCTGCGCCGCCGAGCGCAGCGCGCCCAGGAACGGGTACTTCGAGTTCGAAGCCCAGCCGCCCATGATGATGCCGTAGACGCCCAACGAGCTCATCGCCAGCAGATAGAGAATGCCAACATTGAGGTTGGAGACCACCCAGCCCGGCGCGAACGGCACCACGGCCCAGCCGACGAAGGCCAAGATCAGGCTCAACAGCGGGGCCAACAGGAACACGACCTTGTCGGCGCCGGCCGGGATGATGATTTCCTTCAGCACGAACTTGCCGAAGTCGGCGAAGGATTGCAGCAGGCCGAACGGCCCCACCACGTTGGGGCCTTTGCGCATTTGAACGCCGGCCCAGATCTTGCGGTCGGCCAGCAGCAGGAAGGCCAGGCTCAGCAGAACCCAGACCACGACCAGCAGGATCCCGCCGGTGGTCAGCAGGGTCCAGCTCACGGCGGGGTTGGAGAGGAATTCGTTCACCGGCCTACTCCGCCGCGATCTTGGCGGCGCCGGAAACCACGGCCGCGCATTCGGCCATGGTCACGCTGGCGCGCGCGATGGGGTTGGTCAGGTGGAAGGCCTTGATCGAGCCTTCGAACGGCGTGTCCGACTGCTCGCCCGCGCCGCCCAGGCTTGAGAGGTCGAACACGGTCGGGATCGAGCCCGGCGCGAAGTCGATTTGGCCAAAGGTGGGATGGTCGGCGAACAGCTTGGCGCGCAGTTGGTCCAGGCTGTCATAGGGCAACTTGTGCCCAACGATCTCGGACAGGGCCCGCAGGATCGACCAGTCTTCCTTGGCCTCGCCCTTGGGGAACACCGCCCGCTCGCCCATTTGGACGCGGCCTTCGGTGTTCACATAGAGGCCGTTCTTCTCGGTATAGGCCGCGCCCGGCAGGATGACGTCGGCCTTGTGTGCGCCGGCGTCGCCGTGGGTGCCCAGATAGATCTTGAAGGCGTCCGAAGCGGCGGTCTCGCACTCGTCGGCGCCCAGCAGGAACAGCACGTCCAACGCGCCCGGCTTCAGCATCTCGCCAGCGGTAAGACCGCCCTCGCCCGGCACGAAGCCGAGGTCGAGGCCCGCCACGCGGGCGGCGGCGGTGTGCAGCACGTTCCAGCCGTTCCAGCCTTCGCGAACCACGTTGAAGGTCTTGGCGACAGCGGCGGCGGCCTTCAGCACGGCGGCGCCGTCGGCGCGGGTCAGGGCGCCTTGGCCGACGATGATCGCCGGACGCTGAGCGTTCTTCAGGGCCGTGACGAAGTCGCTCTTGCTCTTGGCCAGGCCCGAGAGGGTTTTCGAGCCGGCGCCGAGATAGTCGTACTCGTAGGTCAGGTCGCCCTGCTCGCCGATCACGCCAACGCGCAGCTTGCCGGCGATCCACTGCTTGCGCAGGCGGGTGTTGAGGACGGGCGCCTCGACCTTGGGGTTCGTGCCGACCAGCAGGATGACGTCAGCGTTCTCGATGCCGGCGATCGTCGAATTGAACAGCCAGCTCTCGCGCGGACCATGACCCAGCGCCGTGCCGTCCTGGCGAGCGTCGAGGTTCTTGACGCCCAGGGCGGTGAACAGATCCTTGGTGGCCTTCAGGCTCTCGGCGTCCTGCAGGTCGCCGGCGATGACGCCGATGCGCTCAGGCGTGGTCGCCTTGATCTTCTCGGCCACGGCCGCGAAGGCCTGAGCCCAGCTCGCCGGTTGCAGGCGGCCGCCGACGCGAACGTACGGGCGGTCCAGGCGCTGGCGTTGCAGGCCGTCAACGGCGTAACGCGTCTTGTCGGAGATCCACTCCTCGTTGACGTCCTCGTTGACGCGCGGCAGCACGCGCAGCACGGCGCTGCCGCGGCTGTCGACGCGGATGGCCGAGCCCAGGGCGTCCATGACGTCGATGCTCTCGGTCTTCTTCAGCTCCCAGGGCCGCGCCTCGAAGGCGTAGGGCTTGGAGGTCAAGGCGCCGACCGGGCACAGGTCGATGACGTTGGCGCTGAGCTCCGACGTCACCGCCGCGCCCAGATAGGTGGTGATTTCAACGTCTTCGCCGCGCGAGATCAGACCGATCTCCGGCGAGCCGGCGACCTCGGTGATAAAGCGAACGCAACGCGTGCACTGAATGCAGCGGGTCATCACGGTCTTGATGAGCGGGCCCATGGCCTTCTCTTCGACCGCGCGCTTGTTCTCGTGATAGCGGCTGTCGTCGCGGCCATAGCCCATGGCCTGGTCCTGCAGGTCACACTCGCCGCCCTGGTCGCAGATCGGGCAATCCAGCGGGTGGTTGATGAGCAGGAACTCCATCACCCCTTCGCGGGCCTTCTTGACCATCGGGGTCTTGGTGAAGATCTCCTGCCCCTCGGCGGCCGGCAGGGCGCAAGACGCCTGCGGCTTCGGCGGACCAGGCTTCACCTCGACCAGGCACATCCGGCAGTTGCCGGCGATGCTCAGGCGCTCGTGATAGCAGAAGCGTGGGATCTCTTCCCCAGCCAGTTCCGCCACTTGCAGAACCGTCATGCCGGGTTCGAACTCGACCTCGACGCCGTTGACCTTGGCGATAGCCATTTACTTACTCCGCCGCGATCAGACTGGCGCCCTGCACGTGCAGGCGACCCGTCCGGTACGATGCAATCCGGTCTTCCACCTCGTGGCGGAAGTGACGGAACAGGCCCTGGATCGGCCAGGCGGCCGCGTCGCCCAGGGCGCAGATGGTGTGACCCTCGACCTGGGTCGTGACGTCCAGCAGGGTGTCGATCTCTTTGGGATCGGCCTCGCCGGTCGCCATGCGTTCCATGACCCGCCACATCCAGCCGGTGCCTTCGCGGCACGGCGTGCACTGGCCGCAGCTCTCGTGCTTGTAGAAGTAGCTCAGGCGGGCGATGGCGCGGACCAGGTCGGTGTCCTTGTCCATGACCATGACGGCGGCGGTGCCCAGGCCGGACTTCAGGGCGCGCAGGGCGTCGAAGTCCATCGGCAGGTCTTCGCACTGCTCGGCTGGGATCATCGGCACCGAGGCGCCGCCCGGAATCACGGCCTTGAGGTTGCCCCAGCCGCCGCGAACCCCGCCGCAGTGATCCTCGATCAGCTGGCGGAAGGGGATGCTCATCGCCTCTTCGACGTTGCAGGGCAGGTTCACGTGGCCCGAGACGCAGAACAGCTTGGTGCCGGCGTTGTTTGGACGGCCAAAGCCGGTGAACCAGGCCGCGCCGCGACGCAGGATCGTGCCGGCGACGGCGATGCTCTCGACGTTGTTGACCGTGGTCGGCATGCCGTACAGGCCCGCGCCGGCCGGGAACGGCGGCTTCAGGCGCGGCTGGCCCTTCTTGCCTTCCAGGCTTTCCAGCAGGGCCGTCTCTTCGCCGCAGATATAGGCGCCGGCGCCGTGGTGGACATAGAGGTCGAAGTCCCAGCCGTGGACGTTGTTCTTGCCGATCAGCTTGGCGTCGTAGGCCTGCTTGATGGCGGCTTCCAGGTGCTCGCGCTCCCGGACGTATTCGCCGCGGATGTAGATGTAGCAGGCATTGGCCAGCATGGCGCGCGAGGCGATCAGGCAGCCTTCGATCAGGAGATGCGGGTCATGCCGCATGATCTCCCGGTCCTTGCAGGTGCCCGGCTCGGATTCGTCGGCGTTGACGACCAGATAGTGCGGACGGCCGTCCTTCACTTCCTTGGGCATGAACGACCACTTCAGGCCGGTGCCGAAGCCCGCCCCGCCCCGGCCGCGCAGGCCGGAGTTCTTCATGTTGTCGATGATCCAGTCGCGCCCGGCGTCCAGGATGTCCTTGGTGCCATTCCAGCAGCCGCGCTTCTTCGCGCCTTCAAGGCCCCAATCCTGGAGACCGTAAAGGTTCGTGAAAATGCGGTCCTTGTCTTCGAGGATACCGACCATGACTCAGCTTTGCGGATCGAATGGATGGGCGCGCACATAGCGCGTCCGACGATAGATGACATAGGCGAAAAGCAGCCAGGCGGCGCCAATCACCAGGAAAGCGAAGGGAACCGTCCAGGTGGGAGCTCCCTGGCCCATACGCCCCCAGATCAGGAGCAAAGCTCCGACCAGACTGCCGACCAGACCGGCGATGCGTTCGTTGCGGTAAAGGCCACGGATGGTCTTCACATAGGCCACGCGCTTGGCGAGAAGTTGAGGATCGTCGGTCACGACGCCTTGCCCTCCTCGTCTTGCTTGGCGGCCTTCATCCAGCCCAGGATGAACCAGATCTGGGCGCCCAGCCCGACGGCGATCGCGCCGACGAACACCGGCGCGAGCCAGCCCTTGTCAAAGGCCACGTAGCCAATGACCGCCGCGCCGGCCAGCACGAAGCAGACCACATCGATGGCGAACATCGTGGTCAGGCGCTTCTTCTGGATGGCGTCGGCGTGGTTCATCAGGCCGCCGGCTCCGTCTTCGGAGCCTTCTTGGGCTTCTCGGGCAGGTTTGGGATCTTGATCTTCTTGGCCAGCGAGCCGTCGTAGAGCTTCGGATCGGTCAGGGTCCTGATCGTGTCCTTCGGCTCCGAGGCCTTGCGGCCGTCATAGCTGCCCGGCTGGGGCGACTTGCCGGCGGCGAAGTCGTCGAGGATCTGGGCCAGGCTCTCCGGCGTCAGGTCTTCGTAATAGTAGTCGTTGATGGCGGCCATCGGCGCGTTGCAGCACGCGCCCAAGCACTCGACTTCTTCCCAGCTGAACTTGCCGTCGGCCGAGACGTCGTTGGCTTCACCGATCTTGGCCTTCAGAACCTTGCGCAGGTCCAGCGCGCCGCGCAGCTGGCACGGCGTGGTGCCGCACAGCTGGACGAAGGCGACCTTGCCGACCGGCTGCAGCTGGAACATCACGTAGAAGGTGGCGACCTCCAGCACGCGGATGACCGGCATGGTCAGCTGCTTGGCGATCTCCTGGATGGCGGGTTCGGAAACCCAGCCCTCCTGCTTCTGGGCCAGCCACAGCATCGGGATCACCGCCGATTGCTTGCGCTCGGCGGGATACTTGGCTTTCCACCAGTCGGCCTTGGCCTGGTTTTCCGCCGTGAAGGCGAAGCTGGCCGGCTGTTCCTTGGCGAGGCGACGTACGCTCATCGTGCGAAATCCACGCGGGCGATCTTGTCGCCCTTGAAGGTGTAGATGGCGGCGACCTCGAAGGTCGGATCGCCGTTGCCGCGGTCGACGCGCTCGTGATCGATCACGTTCGCGCCCACCACGATGCGGTTGACCAGTTCGGCCTTGTTCCCCGGGAAGTCGGCGAAGGTCTTGGCGTAGAAAGCCCGATAGGCCTCGATGCCCGTGCGCGACACGTCGCCGTTCAGAGTCGCCACGACGACGTCATCGGCGAAATGGGCGCAGTGAGCGTCCAGATCCTGGGCGTTGTAGGCGTCCAACTGGGCTTGAGCGATGGCTTCGAGACTCACCGGTCGACCTCGCCAAACACGATGTCGAGCGAACCCAGAATGGCCGAAACGTCGGCCAGCTGGTGGCCGCGATTCATCCAGTCCATGGCCGCCAGGTGCGAGAAGCCCGGAGCCTTTATCTTGCAGCGATACGGTTTGTTGGTGCCGTTCGACACCAGATACACGCCGAACTCGCCCTTGGGGGCTTCGACCGAGGCGTAGACCTCGCCTTCCGGCGTGCGGAAGCCTTCGGTGTAGAGCTTGAAGTGGTGGATCAAGGCTTCCATCGACCGCTTCATCTCGGCGCGACGCGGCGGGCTGACCTTGTTGTCTTCGGTCATCACCGGGCCGGGCGTAGCGCGCAGCTTGGTGATGGCCTGCAGGATGATCTTGGTGGACTCGCGCATCTCCTGCATGCGGCACAGATAGCGATCGTAGCAGTCGCCATTCTTGCCCAGCGGGATGTCGAACTCGAAGTCGTTGTAGCACTCGTAGGGCTGATTGCGGCGCAGGTCCCAGGCGATGCCCGAACCGCGCACCATCACGCCCGAGAAGCCCCAGGCCAGCGCGTCTTCCTTGGTCACCACGCCGATGTCGACGTTGCGCTGCTTGAAGATGCGGTTGCCGGTGATCAGGCCTTCGATGTCGTCGCAGATCTTCGGGAAGGCTTTCGCCCACGTCTCGATGTCGTCGATCAGTGAGGGCGTCAGGTCCTGGTGGACGCCGCCCGGCCGGAAATAGTTGGCATGCAGACGAGCGCCGCAAGCGCGCTCGTAGAAGATCATCAGCTTCTCGCGTTCCTCGAAGCCCCAGAGCGGCGGCGTCAAGGCGCCGACGTCCATGGCCTGGGTCGTCACGTTCAGCAGGTGATTCAGCACCCGGCCGATCTCGCAGAACAGCACGCGGATCAGGCTGCCGCGCATCGGCACGTCCACGCCCAGCAGCTTCTCGATGGCCAGGCAGAACGCATGTTCCTGGTTCATCGGTGCCACGTAGTCGAGGCGGTCGAAGTACGGGATGTTCTGGAGGTAGGTGCGGGCCTCCATCAGCTTCTCGGTGCCGCGATGCAGCAGGCCGATGTGCGGATCGACGCGTTCGACGATCTCGCCGTCCAGCTCCAGCACCAGGCGCAGCACGCCGTGCGCGGCCGGGTGTTGCGGACCGAAGTTGATGTTGAACTTGCGAACAGGCGTTTCCGGGACGGCCGGCAGCGAAGGCGCGTCGTGGAAAAAGTCGGTCGCCGCGGCGGGCGAGTTTTGGCCGGTCATGTTTCCTGGCCTTCCTTACGCGGTTCGATGCTGAGCGAAACGATCAGTCCCGCCATCAGCAGAACGACGCCCAGCAGCGTGATGATGGTGGTGGCGACGCTCCAGGACTGACTGATCGCCGCCTGCGACAGCGGCAGGGCCAGCAGCACCGAGGCCGCGCCCAGCAAAGCGCTGCGCAGCTCGGCGACCGTCATGCGTCGAAGGCTCGCGCCGACCGCCAAGGTGATCACCGAGATCATGATCGCCACGCCCAGCGCCCGATTCTGATCCGGCGTGATCACCGGCGCCTTGGTGAACCATCCGGTCAGGCGCATGCCAATCGACATCAGGAAGGCGGCCGAGAACGAGACCAGAAAGAACGCGGTGGCGGAACGGAACGTCGGCCGGCGTAAACCCATGATCATGCATCCCCTGCTCGCTTTTCTGCCTTCTCGTCGCCGGGGAGGGCATACTTGGCGCCTTCCCAAGGCGAGAGGAAATCGAACGCACGGAACTCGGTAATCTTCACGGGCTCGTAGACGACGCGCTTGAGTTCGTCGTCGTAGCGAACTTCCACATAACCCGTCATGGGGAAGTCCTTCCGCAGCGGATGGCCGTGGAAGCCGTAGTCGGTCAGGATTCGCCGCAGGTCAGGGTGACCGTCGAAGAAGATCCCGAACATGTCGAACGCCTCGCGCTCGAACCAGTCGGCGACCGGGAACACCGGCGTGACGCTGGGAACGGCGGTGTCCTCGTCGGTCTGAACCTTGAGGCGCACCCGGTGGTTCTTGATCAGCGACAGCAGGTGATAGACCACGTCGAACCGGCGCTCGCGCTCCGGATAGTCGACGCCCGTCAGGTCAACCAGTTGGTGGAACCGGTAGTCGGGGTGGTCGCGCAGATAGATCAGGGCCTGCACGATCCGGTTGGACGGACCCAGCAGGTTCAGCTCGCCGAACGCCACGTGCCAGGCGGTGATCGCGCCGGCCGAATTGGCGACGATCGCCTGGCCCAGGGTCTCGAGCGGCGACAGCGTCACGACTTCAGTGGAGACAGTGTCGGTCATCGCTCGATCGTCCCCGTGCGACGGATCTTCTTCTGCAACTGCAGCACGCCATAGACCAGGGCCTCGGCGGTGGGCGGGCAGCCCGGCACGTAGATGTCGATCGGCACGATCCGGTCGCAGCCGCGCACGACGCTGTAGCTGTAGTAGTAGTAGCCGCCGCCGTTAGCGCAGCTGCCCATCGAGATGACATAGCGCGGCTCGGGCATCTGGTCGTAGACCTTGCGCAGAGCCGGAGCCATCTTGTTGGTCAAGGTGCCGGCGACGATCATCACGTCCGACTGACGCGGGCTGGCGCGGGGCGCGAAGCCATAGCGCTCCAGGTCATAGCGCGGCATGGCCGAGTGCATCATCTCGACGGCGCAGCAGGCCAGGCCGAACGTCATCCACATCAGCGAGCCGGTGCGGGCCCAGGTGATCAGGTCGTCGGCGGCGGCCGTGACGAAACCCTTGTCGGCCAGCTGGCCCGACAGACCATCGAAATAGGGGTCGTGCAGCTTGGGGTCATAGCCCTGCGTCGTCGACCGCGCGGCCGAGCCGGCGGGAACGAGCGAGGAGCTGGGGGCCGCGCTGCCGGGGGGGATGATCACTCCCATTCGAGGGCGCCCTTCTTCCATTCGTAGATGAAGCCGACAGTCAGGACGCCCAGGAAGGTCATCATCGACCAGAACGCGAAGGCGGCCACGTCATGGGGCAGCTTCATCAGTGAAACCGCCCACGGGAACAGGAAGGCCACTTCCAGGTCGAAGATGATGAACAGGATCGAGACCAGGTAGAACCGAACATCGAACTTCATGCGCGCGTCGTCGAAAGCGTTGAAGCCGCATTCGTAGGCGGACAGCTTTTCGGGGTCCGGCGCCCGAGGTGCGAGCACCGCGGCGGCGAGGATGAAGGCGATGCCGATAACCGCCGCGATCCCTAGGAAGATCACGATCGGCAGATACTGGAGAAGGAAGGCGTTCATGACAGCCCTTGGCTTGAATCGAGCG
>FTJN01000741.1_pt4 | contig 38485 bp, 25 predicted proteins | sample 1658361 | NCBI WGS metagenome assembly FTJN01 (sample SAMEA3914819, study PRJEB12502) | metagenome | biome: forest; material: soil | place: Canada | collected 2010-06-26 | depth 0.3 m
GCCGATGACCGCGCCGCCGATTGAGCCGGAGCCGCGCCGCGAGACGCCCAAGGCCGTCCAACCCGCGCCCACCGCGCCGCCCGCCAATGCGGCCCCGTCCGCGGCCGCCGCCCCGTCGACCCGCGCGGCGGGCGATCCGGGCGCGACCACGACCACCCCGCCGAACTTCAGCGCCGCCTATTTGAACAACCCTCTGCCGGCCTATCCGCCGGCCGCGAAGTTCCGGGGCTATCAGGGGACGACGGAGCTGCGCGTACAGGTCGGCGCCGACGGCAGGGCGAGCCAGGTGCTGATCAGCCGTTCCAGCGGTCACGCCGAACTCGACGACGCCGCTCGGGACGTCGTCAAGAAGCGCTGGCGCTTCGTCCCGGCCAAGCAGGGCGATCGCGCCATTGTCGGCTGGGTGATCGTGCCCCTGGAATTCTCACTGACGAAAAGTCGCTGAAAGACCGAATATGCAAGACGCTCAAGGCCTCGGCCACTTCATCTCCCAGGCGGACCTGGTGGCCAGGACGATCCTGGTGATCATGGCCATCGCTTCGCTGGCCAGCTGGTACCTGATCATCACCAAGTCGCTGGCCAGCGCCCGCACCCGGGCCCGCTCGGAGAAGTTCCTGAAGTTCTTCTGGGACGCGCCGTCGCTGGCCGCCGTGGCGCGTCACCTGGAAGAACAGGCGCCGGACGAGGCGTTTTCGCACCTGGCCTTCCAGGGCATCGCCGCGGCCCAGCATCACGACCGCCATGGCGCGAGCCGCCTCAACGAGGCCGGCACCCAGGGCGAGTTCGTGACCCGCGCCCTGCGCCGAACCATCGACGAGGAGACCTCGCAAATGGAGTCGGGCCTGACCATCCTGGCCTCGGTCGGGGCCACCGCGCCGTTCGTCGGCCTGCTGGGCACGGTCTGGGGCATCTATCACGCCCTGCTGGCCATCAGCGCCTCGGGCTCGGGCACGCTGGACAAGGTGGCCGGGCCGGTCGGCGAGGCGCTGATCATGACCGCCATCGGCCTGGCGGTCGCGATCCCGGCGGTGCTGGGCTACAACTTCATCGTCCGCGGCAACCGCATCACCCAGTCGCGGCTGGACGGCTTCGCCCATGACCTGTTCACCTTCCTGGTGACCGGCGCCAAGGTCGGTTCGACCGACGCTCCGGCGCCCAAGCGCCTGCAGGAGGCGTAGGGGTGGCGTTCGGCGGTTTCGAGAACGGGCGTCGCGGCGCCCCGATGGCGGACATCAATGTCATCCCGCTGGTCGACATCATGCTGGTGCTGCTGGTCATCTTCATCGTGACCGCGCCGCTACTGACCAATTCGGTGAAGATCGACCTGCCCAAGGCGACCAGCGCGCCGGACAGCTCGCGCGAGCCGGCCGTGCAGTTCGCCATCGACGGCGCGGGCCAGCTCTACTGGAACGGCGACAAGATCGACCATGACCAGATGCTGGCGCGGTTCCGCGAGGCCGGCGGGCGCGACAAGCCGCCGGAAGTGCACCTGCGCATCGACCGCCACGTTCAGTACGAGACCCTGGCCGACGTGATGAGCGAGGCCAGCAAGGCCGGCGTCGCCAAGCTCGGCTTCGTCACCGATCCGTCCGGCGAGGTGACCACCACCACCGCCGTTCCCAAGTCCTGACTCCAAACCTGATCTGGGAGCATCCCGATGAAGAAGCTGCTTTGCCTGGCGCTCGCCGCCTCCGCCCTGATGGTCGCCGACGCGGCCCTGGCTCACGGCCCGGTCTCGTGCCCGGCCGCGACCCGCGCCGAACGCAAGCCGGCGGCGGAACTGACCAAGATCCTCAAGGACGGTGGTTGGCAGATCCGCAAGATGCAGATGTATAACAACTGCTACGAGGTCTACGGCTTCGACGACAAGGGCCGCCCGGTCGAGGCGTTCTTCGATCCGCGCACGCTGGCCCGCGTCTCCGTCCCCGTCGCGCCCTGACCGTGGTGAGCCGGCCCGCCAAAGGCGCCGCCCCCGTCTCGCTTCGCCGAGGCCACAAGCTGCTGGTCGCGGTGGTCGGCGTCGGGCTATGGGCGTCGGGCGGCCTCTGGCTGATCTTCCACTACTTCCTGCGCACGATCGGCGAGTGGGGCCCCGAGCCCAACGTGCTGGAGCCCTGGTGGCTGAAGCTCCACGGCCTGTTCGCCTTCCTGGCGCTGTGGACGCTGGGACTGCTGTGGGGCGTCCACATCGTCAAGGCCTGGAACACGGGCCGGCGGCGTTGGTCCGGGCCGATCCTGCTGGCCTGGATCACGGCCCAGGCGGTGACCGGTTACCTGCTGCTCTATGCCGGCGACGACGGCGCCTGGGGCCTGGTGTCGCCCACCCACTGGATCGCCGGACTGGCCTTGCCGGTCGTCTATGGCGTCCACCGCCTGCTGTTTCGCCTTACAGGTTCGCAGGCCTAGACTCCCAGATTTTGGGACGTGCCGACCGCGCGCCGCGCGGCCTAAATTGCCCCAACAGCGTCCGTCGATTGACGTTACGTCAGTTGGAATTCGTTAATTTCTCTTAATTTCCAAAAGGTTGCATTCATCTCAACAGTGAGACGCCGGTGCCTAGCGGCCGATACCGAACTGCCTTCCTAACACCCGAATCTCGTCGCGCGCGTCGCTTCGGGGTCTTGTCCCTAGGAGCCGCTCGCATGTCCCCCCGTCGCCGTCTTGAGCAAGGTTCCTTGTTCGCCCTCTCGCTGCTGCCCCTGATGATGGCGGCCTCGGGCGCCGTCGCCCAGGCCCTGCCGTCGGGCGGAACCATCGGCGCGGGCTCGGCCACGATCACCGCGACCTCGCCGACCCTGGTGACCATCGACCAGTCGACGACCAAGGCGATCATCAACTGGACCGACTTCTCGATCGGCGCCGGCAACGGCGTGCAGTTCAACAACGGTAGTGGCGCGACGCTGAACCGGGTGACCGGCGGCAACGTTTCCAACCTCGACGGCGCGCTGAACGCGACGGGCAGCGTCTATCTGATCAATCCCAACGGCGTGATCATCGGCTCGGGCGGCGTGGTCAATGTCGGCGGCACGTTCGTGGCCTCGAGCCTGAACATCACCGACGCCAACTTCCTGGCCGGCAAGGGCCTGACCTTCGAAGGCGTCAGCACGGCCAGCGTGGTCAATCTGGGCCAGATCGGCGCCCTGGGCGGCGACGTCGCCCTGATCGCCAAGACCGTCAACAACGAAGGCGCGATCACCGCCGCCAACGGCTCGGCGGGGCTGCTGGCCGGCAGCAAGGTGCTGATCCGCGACGCCATGGCCGATGACGGCAAGTTCGTCGTCCAGGTCGGCGGCGCGGGCGCGGACGCCAGCAACATCGGCGCGATCAATTCGGCCGTCGCCGAGCTGCGCGCCAACGGCGGCAATGTCTACGCCCTGGCCGGCAACATCGGTTCGGGCATCACGGCCACCAGCGTGTCGAATGTCGGCGGTCGGGTCTTCCTGACGGCGGGCGCGAACGGGTTGGTCGCCAGCACGGGCGTGGTCACGGCCAGCAAGTCGGTCGAGATGTCGGGTGACGTCGTCAGCCTCGCCGGCGACGGCGACATCACCCAGGTGTCGACCTCGAAGTGGCTGATCGACGCCAGCGAATTCACCATCGATACCGATGAAGCCGCGGCGATCAACACCGCGGCGGGCAATGGGGCAAATATCGAGGTCCGGACCCACGCCGGTTCGGGCTCGGGCTTCATCAATGTCAACGCCGGGCTGGACCTGCTCAACAGCACCCTGACGCTCAGCGCCGCGCAGAATCTCGTCGTGAACACCCAGATCACCGGCACGGGCGACAAGATCCTGCGCGCCGACAACGCCGGGACCGGCGTGGGCGAAATCGTGCTCAACGGCATCCTCCAGGGCGGCCGATACGACCTCTACACCAACACATCGGACTACAGCGACTACACGCCGATCCGGGCCTTCAACGAAACCTACGCCGACAGCTCGCTGGTCGTGACCCACCTGCTGGTCAACAGCTACGCCGACCTGGTCCGGATGCGGACCGATAACGGCGGCGACATCTATGGCGCCTTCGCCCTGGGCCGCGACATCGACGCCGGCGCGTCGATCGACGGCCAGTATGTCGGCGTGGCGTTCCAAGGCCAGTTCGACGGCCTGGGCCACACGATCTCGAACCTGCACGTGACCGGCGCCAGCGCCGGCCTGTTCACCGAGCTGAACGGCGGCAATGTCTCCAACCTGAACCTGACTGGTTCGGTCGAGGGCACGGACTATGCGGGCGCGGTGGCCGGCCATGGCTACATGAGCTCGATCACCAACGTGACCTCGAGCATGTCGGTGACCAACACCGGCGCCAGCACCGGGAGCAACGGCACCGGCGGTCTGCTGGGCTACGGCACCTATGTGGCGATCGACGGCGGCCGCGTGACGGGCGCGGTCAGTGGAACCGGCGATGTCGGCGGTCTGATCGGCCGAACCAACGACGCGGTCCGCAACAGCTTCGCCACGGGCGCGGTGTCGGGCACGGCCGACAATGTCGGCGGCCTCGTGGGGCGCGCCGACGGCTACCTGATCAGCGACAGCTTCGCCACCGGCTCGGTCAATAGCGGTCACGGCGGCTCGGTCGGCGGCCTTGTCGGGTTCGCCGTGGGCACGACCTTCACCAACGTTCACGCCACCGGCGCGGTCCATGCCGACTGGACCGGCGGCGGCCTTGTCGGCTCCATGTACGACGGTTCGATCGACACGGCCTGGGCGTCGGGCGACGTCTCGCTGATCCACAGCAATGGCGGTGGCCTGGTCGGCTTGATCTACGGCACGAACGGCGCGCCGGACATCGAGATCCGCAACGCCCACGCGACCGGTTCGGTGACGGGCACGGGTTATCTCGGCGGCCTGATCGGTCAGATCGACGGCAACGGCACGTACACGAACTATTTGATCGACGACGTCCACGCCACGGGCGACGTGAACGCCACGGACTACTGGAGCGGTTTCGCGGGCGGCCTGTTCGGCGTCGTCGGCCAGCAGGCGTTCGCCACGGTCAGCAACTTCTACGCGACCGGTTCGGTGACGGGCGGCTATGCCGGCGGCGTCGCCGGGCTGATGAACCAAGGCAGCACCTACTCGGACGGCTACGCCAGCGGCGCCGTGTCGGGGGCGTACCAAGGCGGTCTGTTCGGCTACCAGAACTCGGGCACGGTCTCGGTCACCAATCTTTACTGGGACACGGAAACGACCGGTCAGGGCGATGCCGGCGGTAACCTGTCGGGCAGCTTCACCGGCATCACCACCGCCAACGCCGTCAAGCAGGCCAACCAAGCCTCGCCCTACACCTTCACCGATCCCAGCAAGTGGGTTCTGTCGATCGACGGCCTGCGTCCGATGCTGGTCAGCGAATATTCGACCACGATCACCAACGTGCACCAGTTGCAGCTGATCGCGCTGGACGGCGCCGCCAACTACACGATCGGCAGCGACTTCTCGGCGGCCGAGACCGCCCAGGCCGGCGGCGTGTTCGGAACCGGCGGGTTCAGCATGGTCGACTATCTGGACGGCGCTCTGTCGGGCGGCGGTCACCAGATTTCCGGCCTGACGATGCACTCGGACAATTTCGCCTCGATGTTCGGCAATCTGAACGGGTCCATCGACGACCTGGCGCTGGTGGGCGGCGACTTCACGGGGCCGCTGGAAGGCGGCACGTTCGCGGCCTATCTCAACGGCTCGCTCACCAACGTCTCCAGCAGCGTCAATCTGAACGTGGCGGACAATACCGGCGGCCTGGTATTTACTGTCGGCGGGACCGGCGTCATCCGGCAATCGGCGTTCACGGGCACGGTCACCACGGCGAACTATGCGGGCTCCGCCTCGGGCATCGCCGCGCGAAACTTCGGCTTGATCGAAGACAGCCGCACGACGGGGACGCTCAACGCGCAGCACTACACGGCCGGCGTCGTCGCCGAGAACCAGGGCGTGATCCACAACGTTCTGAGCGTGGGCGCGCAAAACGGCGCTTTAAACGCCATCGTCGCGCTCAACAACTACGGCTCGGTCGACAATGTCGTCTGGGACAGCGAAGCCACCCACGCCAGCCCCGACCATGGCGCCGACAACGGCACGACGACCAACGTGCGCGGCTACACCACCGCTCAGCTCCAGGAACCGGGCTCGGCGAGCAGTGTCTATGCCGGCTTTGACCTGAACAACGTCTGGGCCGTCGGTTCGGGCGCCGGCCAGTCGAGCGACGGCCTCGCGCACTATGCCGAGCTCTATCGCACCGACAACGTCCGGGTCGTCGACGCGGGCAGCAATTACACCAGCGTCTATGGCGATGCGATCATCGCCCTCAATGACTCGGCGACGGTGCGCGGCGACGTGCGGCCCGGTGACGCCGTGTCGGCGACCGGTCCGGCGACCACGGCGGTCCAGGGCAGCGACGTGGGGACCTACGGCATCACCTACGGCTCGGTCACGCGCAACGGCGGCGGCGTCTATCGCACCGTTTCGCTGAACACCTACGAGATCACCAAGCGCCAGCTGACGGCGGCCCTGACCGGCACGGTCACCAAGACCTACGACCAAACCGACATGGCGGTGTTCCACACCAACAACTTCAACCTGACCGGTGTCCTGTACGGCGACGACGTCATCGTGGTGACGACGGCCGGGACCTATGCCGACGTCAACGCCGGCAGCGGCAAGACCGTGTCGTCCACGAGCCTCGCCCTGGGCGGCGCCAAGAGCGGCAACTACTATGTGAGCGGCGGCGTCACCGGCGCGGTCGGTCAGATCGACAAGGCCACGGTCTCCGCCGGCTATGACGGCGTGATCACCAAGACCTACGACCGGACCACCGGCGTCACCATCGCGGGCAACCTGTTCACCCTCGCCGGCGTCTATGAAGGCGACGAACTGGGCGTCAACGCGGCCTCGGGCGTCTACAACAGCAGCCAGGTCCTGGACGCCAACAGCGTCACCGCCAGCGGTCTGGTGCTGAGCGGAGGCTCGACCAGCAACTACCAGCTGGCCAGCACCACCGTGACCCTCGACGGCGCGATCACCCCGGCCGCCTTGAGCGCGACCCTGACCGGCACGTTCGTCAAGACCTATGACGGCACGAACACCGCCGACCTGTCGGCGACCAACCTGTCGGGTCTGACGGGCGCCTTCGCCGGGGACCATGTCAGCCTCGCCAGCGCGACCGGAACCTATTCCACGGCCAATGCCGGAACGGGTCTGACGGTCACCGCCCAAGGCGTGCTGACCGGCGCCGACGCCAGCAACTACGTGCTGTCGGACGCCACCGCCGCCGGCCAGATCAATGCCCGCGTGCTGACCGCTGGCTTCTCGTGGACGCCGAACAAGACCTACGACGGCAGCAGCGAGATGGAGCTCGGTTGGTCCGACTTCGACCTGAGCAATGTCGTCAACGACGACGACGTCGGGATCGATTGGACGATCGGCAACTTCAACAGCGCCAAGGTGCTTCTGGCCAACAGCTTCACGGTCAACGGCCTGACTCTGGCCGGGGAGAGTTCGGGCAACTACGTCCTGGCCAGCAATACCCTGACCGCCGCGGGTTCGATTGATCCGCGCATGGTCTATGGCTCGCTGACGGGCACGGTGACCAAGCAGTATGACGGCACCGACGTCGCCCACCTGACGGACGAAAACTACAGTCTGTCCAACGCGATCGAAGGCGACGACCTCAAGGTCAGCGGCCCGACCACCGGCTACTACGCGTCGAAGGACAACAACGAAGGCAGCCCCTTCGCCATGACCGTCACCGTCGAGGGGCCGCTGTCGCTGAGCGGCGCCGACGCCAGCAACTACGTCGTCTACGACAACGGCGGCGATGACGACTTCGCGGCCCGCCCGGGGGCGAGCCCAGGCATCGTGGCGAGGCCGACCGCCAACACGATGAGCGGCAAGATCGGCCGCATCAATCGCCGCGAACTGACCGCCATCATCGGCGGCGCCTCCACCAAGACCTATGACGGCACGACCGGCATCGGCCTGGGCAATCTCACCGTCTCGGCCGACATCGTCGAGGGCGAGGACGTCCAGGTCAGCGCCGATCTCGAAAGCGCGGCCTATGCGGACAAGAACGCCGGCACGCACAAGGCCGTGGTCGCCGGCGGCGCCACGCTCGGCGGCGACGACGCCTTCAACTACGTGCTGGTCTCGACCACCGCCTCGGGCGCCATCGGCACGATCGACGCCAAGACGATCTCGGCCGGCCTGACCGGCTCGACCGTCAAAACCTATGACGGCGCGACGACGGCCAATCTGGGCGCCGGCAACTACGTGCTGAGCGGCCTGATCGGTGAAGACGTCGTGACGGTGGCCGGCTCGGCCAACTACGCCGACAAGAACGCCGGGACCGGCAAGACCATCACCGTCAATGGCCTGACCCTGTCGGGCGCGGCCGGCGGCAACTACGTCCTGGCCTCCAACACGGCCTCGGCCGCCATTGGGACCATCAACGTCAAGGCCCTGACCGCCGGCCTGACGGGCGCGGTGGTCAAGACCTATGACGGTTCCACCAGCGCCACCCTGACCGGCGCCAACTACGGCCTGACGGGCGTGGTCGACGGCGAGACGATCGCGGTCGCCTCGACCGCGGCGGCGTACGGCGACAAGAACGCCGGCGCGGGCAAGACGGTCACCGTCACTGGCCTGACCCTGTCGGGCGCGGGCGTCGGCAACTATGTCCTGACCTCGACCACGGCTTCGGCCGCGATCGGCAAGATCGACGCCAAGGCGCTGACCGCCGGCCTGACCGGAACCGTGATCAAGACCTATGACGGCTCGACGGCCGCCACCCTGACCGGCGCCAATTACGGCCTGACGGGCGTGATCGGCGACGAAACCGTCACGGTCGCCTCGACCGGGGCCGCGTACGGCGACAAGAATGTCGGCGCGGGCAAGACCGTCACCGCCAGCGGCGTCAGCCTCGGCGGCGCCGACGCCGGCAACTACGTCCTGACCTCGACCACGGCCTCGGCCGCGATCGGCAAGATCGACGCCAAGACCCTGACGGCGGGCCTGACCGGTTCGACCACCAAGGTCTATGACGGCGCGACCACGGCCACCCTGACCGCCGGGAACTACGGCCTGACGGGCGTGGTCGGCGGGGAAACCGTCACCCTGGCCTCGACCGGCGCGACCTATGCCGACAAGAACGCCGGCACGGGCAAGACGGTCACCGCCAGCGGCTTCACGATCGGCGGCGGCGACGCCGGCAACTACGTGCTGGCCTCGACCACGGCCTCGGGTTCGATCGGGGCCATCACCCCGCGCGGCCTGACGATCACCGCCGAGGACAAGACCAAGAACCGCAACGACCTTGACCCCGCCCTGACCTACACGGCCGGCGCGATGGTCACCGGCGACAGCCTGACCGGGGCCTTGACCCGCGAGGTCGGCGAGAGCGTCGGCGCCTACGGCATCCGGCAAGGCACGCTGAGCGCCGGCGGCAACTACGCCGTCACGTTCAACCCGGCGGTCTTCACCATCGCCCTGGGCATCCCGCCGGTCGAGAACCTGGTCATCCCCTACCTGCCCGCCGAAGGCGGCGGCGCGGGTGACCAGGACGCCGGCGGCCAGGACACCGCGCCCACCAGCGTCGGCTACCAGCTGGCGCAAGAAGACGCCGCTCCGAAGGCCCAGGACGACAAGGACGACACGGCCACCTGCGCGGCCAACGACACCTGCCAGACCGCTCCCTACGCACAGGGCGGCTCCACGTCCGGCGCCATCCACTTCCAAGGTTACATGCACTAATGAGCAAGCTCATCACGGATCGCGCCGCCGCCCTCGGCGCGGCGGCGGTGTTCGGCGCGTCCTGCCTGCTGGCCATCCCCATGGTCGCCAACGCCCAGGCCGTCGAACGCAACCTCCCGCCGGCCCCCGGCGCCGACGTCCTCAAGCTGGGCCCCAATGCCTTGGCCTCTCAGGAGGACGACACGCCGATCGGCCCGTCCCTGACCGGGATCGTGCTGCTGGGCCCGACCACGCCGCTGGCCGCCGGCTCCGTTTCGGGGATCGACGCCGCGGCGGTCGGCCGGCTGAACACGCCGGAAGCCCAGGCCGAGCTGAAGCCCTATCTGGGCCGCAAGTTGTCCAAGAAGCTGATCGCCGAGATCGAGGCCACCGTCGCCAGCTATTACCGTCGCCAGGGCTACCCGTTCGTCGCCCTGCAGACGCCGGAGCAGGAGATCACCTCGGGCGTCGTGCAGTTCCGCGTCGTCGAGTTCTCGCTGGGCAAGGTCTCGGTCGAGGGCGCCGAGCATTCGGACGCCGCCTATCTGACGGGCGGTCTGCGGGTCACCCCCGGCCAGCCGATCAATGGCGACCATCTGGGCGAGGACCTGGACTGGCTGAACCGCAACCCCTTCCGCCGCGCCGACGCGGTGTTCACGCCGGGTCGTGAGCTGGGCGAGAGCGACCTGAAGCTCCAGGTCAATGAGGACCGCCGCTGGCGCGTCTATGGCGGCTATGCCAATTCGGGCACGCCCTCGACCGGCCGCGACCGCTATTTCGCGGGGGTCAGCGCGCTGCTGGGCCAGGACACGGTGGTGTCCTACCAGTTCACCGGCGGCAGCGACGGCCTGACCAAGGATCCGAAATACGCCAGCCACGCGGCCCGGGTGTTCGCGCCGTTCGCGCCTCGCCAGGCCATCGAGGTCACGGTCAGCGCGGTCGAGAGCAACATCGCCGTCGCCGCCTTCGACATCAAGCAGACGACGGTCGAAACCACGATCGGCTATGTCGGCGCGATGTCGAACTTCTCGGACCTGCAGGGCGACATCTCGGGCGGTGTCGAGCTCAAGCGCCAGAAGCGCGAGATCTTCTTCGGCGCCGTGTCGGTGCTGTCCCAGCCGATCGACGTCTATCAGCTCTATGCCGGCTGGAGCCACGCGGCCAGCGACCGCTTCGGTCGCTACGACGCCGATTTCAGCGTTCACGCCAGCCCCGGCGGCCTGGGCGATCGCAACAGCTCGACCGCCTTCCAGACCTATTCCAGCGGCCGGGTTCAGAAGGCCAGCTACATCTATCTGCGCGGCTCCTATGACCGGGCCACCCGCCTGGGCCAGAGCGGCGTGACCCTGATCAGCCAGTTCATCGGCCAGATCGAGTCCGACGCCCTGCCCGAGAGCGAGCGGATCGGCCTGGGCGGTTCCAGCCTGGTGCGTGGCTACAGCCTCGACGACGGCTCGTACGATCGCGGCGCGATCGTGCGCAACGAGCTGCGCGCGGCCGTGCTGAACAAATCGATCAGCAAGGTCGCCCTGTCGCCCTTCGCCTTCACCGACGCGGGCTGGGGCAAGGACAAGGCGACCGGCGCCGACGCCAGCCTGGTGTCGAGCGGCCTGGGGCTGGACGCGCGCGTCGCCGACGCCTTCAGCGTCTCGGCGACCGCCGGCTATGCCTGGAAGTCCGCGCCCAGCACCCAGTCGGGTGATTGGCGCGCCGACATCCGCCTGACGGCGACGTTCTAGTCGGCGACAGCGCTTTCGGCGTGTTTTCGGCCGTCGTCAGGCCCGGAACACGTCGGCTACAATGTCCAGTCGCGGGAAACCCCGCGGCTGGACATCTTGCGTTCAGGGCGCCGCGCCGGGTCGCGCGCCGTCCCGGGCGGTCCAAAGGTTCAGGATAGGTCCATGTTCGAAGCGCTGATCGCCTATCAGGCCAAGCAACGCCCCGACGCCGTCGCGGTGATCACCCAGGGCGGCGGGGCCACCTTCGCCCAGGTCGACGCCGACGTGCGGCGGGTGGCGGCGGCGCTGCGGGAGATCCCGGGTCTGGACGGCCGGATCGCGGTCCAGACGGCGGGTCCGGCCCTGCACTGGCTGCTGCTGCTGGCCCTGGCGCGGCTCGGCAAGCTCAGCGTCTCTGTGCCGGTCGGCACGGGCGACGACGCCCTGCTGCTGGACATCATCAAGCCCGACCTGCTGCTGACCGACCAGGCCGAGCGCGTCGCCGGCCTCGCCACCTTCCCGCTGACCCGCGCCTGGATCGAGGCGACCCTGAAGCGCGCGCCGGACGACACCCCGCCGGTGAAGCTGAGCGGCGACAACCCGGTGCGCATCGCCCTGTCGTCGGGCACCAGCGGCCCGCCCAAGATGGTGCAATTCACCCGCGACATGATCGACACCCGCCTGCTGCGGCTGCGGGCGGTGACCAATTTCGGCACGGGCCCCCTGGTCGCCCACATGGGCATCGACACCTATGGCGGCTTCCTGGTCGCCCTGGGCCGGTGGGGCGTGGGCGGCGCGGTGATCTTCCCCGACGCCGGCTTCGACTGGCCGACCCTGCTGACCACGCACAATCCGGCGACGATCTTCACCGCCCCGGTGCAACTGGACCTGATGCTGCGCGGCTTGCCCGACGATTTCGCGCCGATGCCGGAGCTGCACGTCGTGGTCGCCGGCAGCAGCCTGTCGCGGCCACTGGCCCGCCGCGCCCGCGCCCGCCTGACACCGACGATCCATATCTCCTACGGCAGCACCGAGGCGGGCCTGATCTGCACGGGCGCCTCGGACCTGACCGAGCGGGTCGAGAACGCGTCGGGCTATCCCTATCCCTGGATCGACCTGGAGATCGTCGACGAGCACGGCGCGGCCCTGCCGCCGGGCCAGGTCGGCGAGATCCGGGTGAGGGGCCCCGAGGTGTTCTCCGGCTATCTGGACCAGCCCACGGCCCTGGACGCGGACGGCTGGTACGCCACCGGCGACGTCGGCGTCCTGGCGCCGGACGGGGCCCTGATCATCGAGGGCCGCAAGAGCGAGATGATCCTCAACGGCGACCAGCAGGTGTCGCCCCAGGCCATCGAGGCGGTGATCCTGGGCTGTGCGGGGGTGGCCGACGCCGCGGCCTTCTCGATGCCGACCCCCAGCGGCCTGTCCATGGCCTTCGCCGCGGTCGTCGCCGAACAGGGCCTGGACGGCGCGGCCGTCACGGCGGCCCTCGACGCGCGCTTCCCAGGGTTCCCGGTGCAACTGGTCCCGCTGCCGGCCATCGCCCGCAACCCGCGCGGCAAGATCCAGCGTGGGGATGTCCGTGACCAGGCGATCCTGGTGATCAGCGCGGCGCGGGCCAGGCAGGCGAAGGGGTAGGCGGGCTATCGACATTCACGACGGATCTCACAATTCAACCGTCATTCCCGCCCTTGTGGCGGGAACCCCTTTTGTCCGTCGCAGGTGCGGAGGTGTGGCGCGCTAGCGCGCCATTGCGCTTCACCGTCAGCTGAACGAGGGGTTCTCGCCACAAGGACTGGAATGACCGGTATAACGTAGCAAACATATCTAGGCGGAAACCGGCCCTGAAGGTCAATTGTCCACAGGTTATCCCCAGTTGCCCTCATAAATCATGCAAGGCTCAAGGTCATCATGCTTGACGGCGCGCTGGAATCGGTACGTGCGCCTTGAGGCGTTGCAACATACCATCTTTGTTCCGTGAGGCGGGCTTGATCCTCACGCCGTGAAGGCGTATCAAGAGTCCCATGAGTGGCCCCGTTGACATGATTGCTGAGCGCCTCGCGACGCTAGAGGCGCAAATTGCGAGCCACGAGCTTAGCCTGAAGGTCTTGCGCGAAGAGCGCGACGAGCTTCTGGTCGCCGTCCGCGTAATCCGCCGGTTCTCTGGCGAAGAGCGAGAGGTCGCCGTGGCCATGGTTATTGGCGACCATCGAAAAGGCCTAGCTGCCTCGCTTAACGAGGACGCCCGCGTTGAGCAGGAAGAGCGAGCGATCCAGCGCGCCGCAAAGACGACGCCGCAAATGATCTTGGAGATTCTAGCGGATCACCAAGTGATGAATCCCAGGGATCTCCTGGGGGAAGTTCAAAAGCGATACTGGCCTGATGCTCCATCATCGAGCGTTGGCCCGACCGCTTGGAGGATGTGGAAGGATGGCCGGCTCACCAAGGGTGATGATGGCTATTCACTTCCCAACGAAGAAAGGCCAGCCGTCTCACCGGCTGACCCTTCAGAGCGCAGCAACACCGGTGGAAACGGCTCGCTGTTTTAGATCACTCCGCCCCAACCAGGCACCCGGTTCAGGAAGAACCAGAAAGGAGGAATGTCACCATGCGGAAAGAGCGCATGAAAAAACGGTAGTCTAGGTTCCAGCGTTGATCGCCTGCTCGGCGACGGCGCTGGGCCTAGGCGGAATATATCGGTTTTCGGGGACTCTGTCAACGAAAGTGAAGGGGCCGCTAGGCGTCTTCAATGCGTACCGCGCTGCATCCAATCGCGGATAGGCACCGAACAAAGAACGCCGCCGAAAAGCCGCCACGGCTGATCTTGTTGGCGATGTTTCGTTCAGATTCATTCTCGCCCATGGCGTTGAGCCTCTCCGCCAGATCGCGATAACTCACGCCCTTTCGTTTCAATTCCGCCTTGAGCATCGCCTTGACGCGGCCCTGCCACTCGTCATCCATATTGAGCCTCCCCCGCGCCGCCGTTAACATCATCATATCAGATGTTTTTGTCACTGACAACGAGGTCTTCTGCAGCGAAGAGCGAAGAGCCCGTGGGTGTCGGCCATGCTGACGAAATGCTCCCGGACCCGAGAGCGCACCTGAGAGCTAGATGTGTTTGCTACATAATACTGGGAATGACGGATGATATGGGATGTGCGCGCTATAGCGGCTCGACACGCTTAATCTCGATCAACCTTGTAGCGGGACGGGCCAAGCGCGCGCTTCCCCCCGAATCCCTACTTCCCGATCCGCCGCAGCAACTCTCGCCGGTGGCGTTCGGCTTCGAAGCGGGCCAGGTCCGGGTCGCGGGCCAGGATCGCGCCGATGATGTGATGGCGCCAATGGGCCCAGGCGCGCAGGCCGTCCTCGCCCTCGAAGATCTGGGGCAGGGGCGCGCCGCGATAATATTGCATGGCCACATTGGCCAGCAGCTCGATCAGCGGCCGGTTGACCATCTTGAACAAGACGGCGTGCAGGGCGTCCTCGAAATCCAGCCGCTTGTCGCTGGTCACCGCGGCATCCACGCGGCCTTGCAGGTCGCGCAGCTGGGCCATCAGGCCTTCGTCCTGGCAGCGAGCGGCGGCCGGCATCAGCTCGCAGTCCAGCAGGGTCATCATTTCCAGGGCTTCGTAGTCGTCCGAGCCCCGTACCCGCATATAGGCCGCGACCGAGCGCTCCAGGGCGGCGGCGTCGGGGCGGACGCCGAAATAACCGCCGCCGGGGCCGCGCCGGACCTCCAGCAGGCCCTCATGCTCCAGCACTCGCGCGGCCTGCTGGACGGTGGCGATGCCCACCTCCAGCAGCTTGGCCAGTTCGGGCAGCGAGCCGATCAGGCTGTCGGGCGCGCGGGCGAAGATCAGCTCGCGCATGGTCTCGGCGGTGGTGTTCACCAGGCCACGGCCTTGAGGCGTCGATTCCGCCAGTTTTACTACCGCCATCGGGCCTCCCAGAGCGCGCGCCGCGAAGGTTTAATGCGCGTGTATCGCCGCGTCGATCAAGGCCTCAACACCCAGCCGCCGTCGACATGGATGACCTGGCCGGTGATCCAGGCCCCGGCCTGGGAGCACAGCAGCAGCAGCGTGCCGACCAGCTCGTCTGGCGCGCCGCGCACGCGCATGGCGACGTTCATTTCCAGGAACTTGATGAAGGGCGAGTCGTCGGGCGTCAGCAGCATGCCCGCGTCGCTGGTGGTGTTGCCCGGCGCGATGGCGTTGACCGCGATGCCCTCGCGGCCCAGTTGGCGCGCCAGGGTGGTGGTCAGGCCCACCAGGGCCAGCTTGCTGATCCCGTAGATCGAGATGGCCGGATAGGCCCCGCCCGACACCTGGTTGACGATCCGCCCGCCGCCCCGCGCCCGCATCGACGGGATCACGGCCTGGGCGCAGATCAGCGAGCCGGTGACGTTGACGTTGATGATCCGGTTCCAGTCGTCCAGCGGCACGTCGGCGGCCTGCAGCGAACCCAGCTCGGCCATCAAGGCTGCGTTGTTGACCAGGATGTCGACGCCGCCGAAGGCCTCGGTAGCGGCGGCGACCATGGCGGCGACCGAGACGGGATCGGTGATGTTGGTGGTGGTGGCGATGGCCTTGCCGCCGGCCGCGACGGCTTCATCGGCCACGGCTTGCGCGCCCTCGCCGTTCAGATCGGCCACCACGACGGACGCTCCGGCGGCGGCCAGGCCCAGGGCGTAGGCGCGGCCGATGCTGTTGCCGCGTCCCCCCGCGCCGGTGACGATGGCGACCTTGCCGTCGAGGCGGAACTGGTCGATCGAGAAGGTCATGGCTTGTCTCCTTGGAGCCGCGTCTCTGCTTGGAGATGGGCGATCCGTTCGAGGAAGGGTTGCGCCGTGGCGCGCAGGCGTTCGGCGTCAGGGTGGTTGGCGAGAACCGTCGACAGCAGGCCGACGTCCTTTTCGAGCAGCTTGGCGCCGTGTCCGAACAGCGCCACGTCGGGCAATCGGGCTCGGACCTCGAAGCCGAAGCTGCGGCCGCTGCTGGCCTTGACCAGCTCGACATAGGCGGCGCGATCCAGGCCCAGGGCCGCCGCCGCGCCGAGGCCCGCGTCGGCGATGGCCATGTTGGCGGCCATCTGGGCGTTGTTGACCAGCTTGGCCAGCTGACCCGCGCCGACCCCGCCGAGGTGGGCGATCAGGCCGCTGAAGGTCTCGAAGACCGGCCGCACCGCCGCCACGTCGGCCTCGGCTCCGCCGACCATGACGGTCAGGATTCCGGCCGCCGCGCCCGGTCCGCCGCCGCTGACGGGGGCATCGACCAGGGCCACGCCCAGGGCGGCGGCTTCGGCCGCCAGGGCCTTGCAGCTGTCGGGGTGGATCGTCGAGTGGATGACGATCCGCGCGCCCGGCCGCATCGCCGGCAGCACCGCGTCGAACACCTGGCGCACGCCGGCGTCATCGACGACACAGATCGCCACGATGTCGCAGCGCGCGCCCAGATCGTCCAGGTCGAGCGCTGTTTGCGCGGCGGTGTCGGCATAGGGCTCCAGCGCCTCGGGGCGTCGGGCCCAGAGCACCAGCGGGAACCCCGCCTCGACGATCCGCCGCGCCATGGGGCCGCCCTGGCTGCCCAGGCCGACGAAGCCGACGGTCGGTTTCTTGGCGGCGCTCATCCGGCGGTGATCCCGCGATCCATGGTCACGCAGGCCCCGTGAAAGGCGCGGCCGGCGTCGGAGGCCAGGTGGGCGATCATGGCGGCCACGTCCTCGACCTCGACCAGGCCGCGCATCGGCGAGAACCGCTTGATCAGGGCCATGTCAGCGTCTTCGGGGATGCGGAAATTGGCGGCGATGTTGGTCATCATGCCGCCGGGCGCCACGGCGTTAATGCGGATCGGCTTGTGGATGAATTCCATGGCCATGGCCTTGGTCAAGCCGACCAGCCCCGCCTTGCTGGCGCAATAGGCCGCCGCATAGGCCTCGCCGATGAAGGCGGCGGAGGAGGCGACATTGACGATGGCGCCCTGCGTCTCCAGCAGGTGCGGGATCGCCGCCTTGCTGAGGTGGAACGGCGCGCCGAGATTGACCGCCAGGGTCTTGTCCCAGTCGGCCGCCGCCATGTCGGTGGAGTGGGTGAGGATGATCAGGCCAGCCACGTTGCACAGGGCGTCGAGCCGGCCGAGCGTGTTGACCGCCGTCGCCACCGCCGCCGCGCAGGTCTCGGCATGGGCGAGATTGGCCGCCACCACGACAGCCTTGCGATCCAGGGCGCGGACCTGCGTGGCGGTTTCCTCCAGCCCCTCGGCGTTGACGTCGACCAGGCAGAGGTTCGCGCCGGCCTTCGCCAAGGCCAGCGCCGTCGCCCGGCCCAGGCCCGAGGCCGCGCCGGTGACCAGGGCGGCCTTGCCGCTCATGTCGGAGATCTCAACCATCGTAGGACAGGCCCTTCTCGACCTTGGCGGCCTGCTCCATGACCGCGCCCTGCATCACAGAGGCGCGCGGCCAGCCGGCGTGGATCGCGTATTGCAGGACGAACTCGAACATCTCGTCGCGGCTGGCGTTGCCGCTCTTCATGGCCGACCAGACGTGGCTGCGGATCGGCGTTGTGGCCGAGGAATTGCCGACCCCGACCAGGGTCAGCCAGCGGCGCGAGCGCTGGTCCAGGCCCGGCCGGTTCCACATCTCGCCGAACACGAAGTTGAGGATGCCGCCCTCGAAATAGGCCGTCTTGGGCGGCGGGCCGCCGAACAGCATGTTGTGGCGGAAGCTGTCGGCGCCCTCGGCGTGGCGGACCTCGGGGTCCCACGGCTCGGCGCGGATCGGTGCGAACTCGGCTGGGGGCAAGCCGAGCGCCTCGGCCGCCCGGGTGATGGCCGCGTCCAGGACGCCGCCATAGGTCCAGCCGGAATAGACCGACACGTGCAGCGCGGCTTCGCGCAGTTCGGCCAGGGTCAGTTCGGCGTTGGCCAAGGCGCCGCGGGCGTAGGATTCCACCGCCACCCCGTCGCCCTCGTTGGCGGCGCTGGCCATGGCGATCAGGTAGCGCGAGCGAAGGTCCAGTCCGGGACGGGTCCAGACCTCGGCGAAGGCGAAGTCGCGCACCGAAGCCTGGTGGAGGGTGGCGGGCTCCGGCGCGGGTGCGGCCAGCAGCCGGGCTTGGGCTTCGACGCCGCGCGCGGTGCGCTCGGCCGGATCCAGCAGGCTCATTGGGTCACCGGCTTGGCCAGGTTGATCCAGACGTTCTTGGTGCGCAGGAACTCCTTCAGCCCCGCCTCGCCGCCCAGCCGGCCGTAGCCGCTCTGCTTGACGCCGCCGAACGGCGCGCAGGGGGCCATGCCCTCGCCCGAGCCGTTGACCTGGATCATGCCGGCGTCCAGGGCAGAGGCCACCGCGTGGGCGCGGCGCAGGTCGGTGGTGTGGACATAGCCGCCAAGACCGAACTCGGTGTCGTTGGCCACCGCGATGGCCTCGTCCTCGGTGTCGAACGGCGTCACCGTCAGCACGGGGCCGAACACCTCGTTCTGGGCGATGGCGCTGTCGTTGCGCACGTCGGCGACGATGGTCAGGGGCAGGTAGAAGCCGGAGGCCAAATCGCCGCCCAGGCGCTCGCCGCCGGTCAGCAGCCGTCCGCCGTCGGCGGTCGCCGCGCCGACGATGCCTTGGATGCGCTGAAGCGAAGCCTCGGAAATCACCGGCCCCAGCACCGTGGTCTTGTCGCCGGGATCGCCGACCTTGATGTGGCCGGCCATGGCTTGGAGCAGCTGCAGGTACTGGTCGTAGATCGGCCGCTCGACCAGCAGGCGCGTGCCGTTGACGCAGCCCTGGCCGTTGGCGCTGACCCCGCCGCTCAGGCCGCGCTTGGCGGCCGCCATCAGGTCGGCGTCGGCGAAGACGATCACGGCCGACTTGCCGCCCAACTCCAGCCCGCAAGGCTTCAGCGTCTCGGCGGCGGTGCCCAGCACCTTCTTGGCCGTCGCGCCGCTGCCGACGAACTGGATCTTGTCGACGCCGGGATGGGCCACGATCGCCTCGCCGACCTCGGCCCCGCCGGTCACCAGATTGACGACGCCGGGCGGGAAGCCGGCCTCGGCGAACAGTTCGGCCAGCCGCATGACGGCGTAGGGGGCCAGGTCGGGGGCTTTCAGCACCACGCAATTGCCGGCCGCCAGGGCCGGAGCCAGCACCATGCCGGCCGCGAACAGCGGACCGTTCCAGGGAATGATCGCGCCGACCACGCCATAGGGCTCGTAGGCCACATAGTCGTGGGCCGGGCCGCCCCAGGTGCTGACCGTCAGACCCTGGATCTTGTCGGCCCAGCCGCCGAAATAGCGGAACTTCTGGGCCACGATCATCGGGATATAGGGCGCCACCATCGAAGGCTCGCCCTTCTCGATCACGCCCAACTGGGCCAGCGTCTGGGTGTTGGCCTCGATCAGGGCGGCCAGCTTGAACATCAGGTCGCGCCGCTTGTCGCCGGTCAGGGCGCGCCAGGCGGGGTGGGCGGCGCGGGCCGATTGCACGGCGGCATCGACATCCTCGGGCGAGCAGAGCGTGAGTTCGGCGGTCACCTGGCCGTTGGCGGCATAGAGGTGGGCCTGGGCCGCGCCGCCGCCGCGCTCGAACATCTCGGCGCCGACGATGAGCGGGTGTTTGGGCAGCGACGCCGTGTCCGGCAGCGGCAAGGTCATGGTCTCTCTCCCGGCGAGGCCCTTCGAGCGGGGCTTTCGTTAGGAGAAATAATATCGGTGTTTATTGCGAGTCAATGGCGCTGGAGGCGGGTCGGGGAGTGGTGGGGTCGATATAATGTCGTGGTTATAGATCCAGCGCCCCGGCGATACGAACTGGCTCTGTCATCCCGGACAAGCCCGGCGACGCCGAGCGCGGATCCGGGACCGCCGGAAGCGCACGCGCTCTGGGTCGGTCCCGGATCTTCGCGCCGCGCGCTCGTCCAGGACGACAACGTGAAGGTGGAAGGGGATGGAAATACAGCGGTGTTTTCCAGCGCTCCCGCCCCAGACCGCTCAGTCGGCCCGCGTGCTCTGATCCACCATCAGCCGGGCGAGCGGCGTATCGCCCAGCGCCTCGAGAATCTCCGAAAAGCTCTGGGCCGTCTCGTCCTGGCCGAGCTTGAACTTGGCGGTCGCGCGGGTGACGTGGGCGCGGAAGGCGATCACGCGGGGCAGCAGCTTGGCGTAGCGGTCACCCAGGCTGTCCACTTGCCAGGCGTCCGGCCCGTCGCCCTCCATGGCCGTGGTCAGGTCGCGGATCACCTGGTCGTTCAGCGCGGGCAGGAACTCCAGCCGCGTCTCGAACGTCGCCAGGGCATAGTTCCAGGTCGGGGCCCAGGCCTCTTGCGACACCCAGCCGGGCGCGATGTAGCCGTGCGGACCCAGCAGCAGGATCAGCGCCTCGGGATCAGCTTCCGCCGCCACCGCGTGCGGATTGGCCCGCGCGAAGTGGCCGACCAGGGCGATGACCGCCCCGGCCTCGTCGGTCTCGACCAGCAGCGGCAGCGGCGTGGCGAAGAACTGTCCGGCCGCGCGGGTGATGACCAGGGCCAGGGTCTGGCCACGGACCAGGTCGGCGACGTCCTCGGGCCGGCGCGGGATGAAGGGATTGCTCAAGGACGCGGCCAGCGGTCGGTGACGGCCAGGATGGCGAATTCCCCGAACATCGCCAGCTGGTCGCGAGCCGCCCCGGCCCCCGAGGCGCCCATGTGGCCGGCGGCCATGGCGATCTTGACCATGATCGGCTTGTCGGCCGTGGTCAGGGCCCGGGCCTTGACCGCGAACTTGACCGGCTCCCAGAAGGCCACGCGGTCGTCGGCGACGCTGCCGGTGGCCAGCAGGGCCGGATAGGCGGCGGGCTTCAACTGGTCGTAGGGCGAGTAGCTGGCGACATAGGCATAGTCCTCGGGCACGCGCGGATCGCCCCAGACCGGGATGGCGGTCTTGCCCAGCGGGTGGGTGTCGAAGTCGTCCATGGTGTTGAGCACGTCGACGAACGGCACCTGGGCGATCACCCCGGCCCAGAGATCGGGCCGCATGGTGTAGATCGCCCCCATCAGCAGGCCGCCGGCCGAATAGCCGTGGGCGACGATCTTGCCCCTGGCCGTGTAGCGCTGGGCGACCAGGTGCTCGGCGCAGGTGATGAAGTCGGTGAAGGTCAGCTTCTTGCCGTGCTTGAGCACCGTGCGCCACCAGGCGCTGCCGCGCTCGGCCCCGCCGCGCACGTGGGCGATGGCGTAGGTCCAGCCCTGGTCGACCAGGGCTATGGCCGACGGCGAGAACTCCGCCTCGACCGTCGCGCCGTACGAGCCGTAGCCGTAGAGGAACAGCGGCGCCTTGCCGTCGCGCGGGGCGTTCTTGGCGCGGAGTATGGTGATGGGCACGAGCGCGCCGTCGGCGGTCTTGGCTTCGATCCGCTCGACCACGTAGCGCGAGGGATCGTAGGCCGGCGCCTTGGCCAGCGGCCCGACGGGCTGGGCCTGGCCGGTGGCCAGCGCCAGGCGGTGGGCGCGGGGCGGGGTCTTGGGTGACTGGTAGAGGAAGGCGAGGCTGGCGGCGTCGTAGCCTTGGCCGCCCGGCACGCTGAGCGCATAGGCCGGCTCGTCGAAGCCGGCGTCGTGCTCGGTCCCGTCCGGGGATGCAACCACCAGGCGGGGCTTGGCGTCGCGCCATTCCTCGCGCACCAGCCGGTCCTTGAACGGGTGCAGGGCGGCGATGAACCGGCCCGGGACGTGCGGAGTCAGCGGTCGCCAATGGGCGCGGCCGGGCTTGTCGACCGGGGCGGTCATCACCTTGAAGTCGGTGGCTCCGTCGGCGTCGGTCAGGATCAGCAGGGCGCCGTTCCAGTGATCGACGTCGTAGTCCAGGCCCTCGGTGCGCGGCTCCACCACGATCGGCTTGGCGGTCGGGTCATCGCCCGGGATCAGCAGGCATTCGGTGGTCGCGCCGTTGAACAGGCGGATGACCACGAACCCGCCCGAGGCGGTGGTCTTGAGGCTGACGAACAGGCCCGGGTCGTCCTGGTCGTATATCTTGACGCTCACGCCCGTCTGCATGTCGCGCCGCCAGACGCTGTCGGGCCAGCCCTTGTCGCCCCGGCCGGTGTAATAGAGGTGGCGGCCGTCGGGGGCGAAGGCGATCTCGCCGTGGGTGTTCTCGATGTCGTCGACCAGCATCTTGCCGGTGGCCACCTCGCGCACGCGGACGGCGAAGATGCCCGAGCCGGTCTGGTCGGCGGCCCAGCCGAACAGCTTGCCGTCGGGGCCGCGGCGCGGGCCGCTCCAGACCAGCGAATAGAAGGTCTTACCCTTGGCCTCGGCGCCGACGTCCAGCAGCACCTGTTCGGGGCCGCCGCCTGAACCACCAGAAATGGGGCGGCGGGCATAGACGGGGTGGTCCTGGCCGGGAGCTTCGCGGCGATAATAGAGATAGCCGCCGTCCTCGACCTCCAGCGCGCCGGCATTGGGCGGCTCGACCGCCTCGGCGCGGGCCGCCAGCTTGGCGCGCAGCGCCGCGGCGGGGGCCAGCATGGCGTCCGCATAGGCGTTCTCGGCCAGCACGGCGGCCTTGATCGGGGCGTCCAGCGAGGCGGGGTCGCGCAGCACCGCGTGCCAGTCCTTGGGCCGCAGCCAGGCATAGTCGTCGGTGCGCTGATGGCCGAACTTGCCGACGATGCGGGGCTCGCGCGGCGGCTTGGGCGGGATCGGTCCGCCCTTGCTCCAGGCTGGAGCAACACCCTGAGCCGAAGCGGCGGCGAGCACGCCCAACGAGACCATGAGGCGCCGGCGATCAAGCATCAGGGAAGTCTCCACGTCAGTCCGGGGTAGAAGGGGGACCGAGCAAGCCCGGTCCCCGTCTGGGTCGAAAGTCCAGGCTAGAGCGCCCAGTTGAACTGCACGCCGAAGGTGCGCGGACGCACCACGAAGCGCGCCGCGCCCAGGCCGTAGTCCTGGTAGCCGAAGGTCTCGGCGCGCTTGTCGCCGATGTTGTCCACGAAGCCGGTTACCGTCACGTCGTTGACGCGGAAGGCCACGCGGGCGTCGAAGATCGTGTAGGCGTCGAACGTGGTGTCCTCGTTGAGGAAGCCCGGCGACTTGGACACATAGCGCTGCATCAGGGTCGCGGTCGGGGCGTACTGGCCTTCGAAGCGATAGGACAGGGTGTTGGAGATCCGCCACTTGGCCGCCGAGGGCAGGCGCTTGCCGTCCACCAGCACCGAGTTGGGCACGGTCTCGCTGAGCGTCGCGTCCAGATAGGTGGCGTTGGAGACCAGCGAAAAGCCGTTCAGGGCCAGGGTCACGGTCCCTTCCAGGCCCTTGATCTTGGCCGCGCCGGCATTAGCCCCGTAGGTGTAGCCGTCGGGGCGGTTGAGGCGGACCTGCAGATTGCTCCAGTCGATATAGAAGGCCGTCAGGTCGACCAGCACCTTGCGGTCGGCGAAGGCGGTGCGAACGCCCGCCTCGTAGTTCCACAGGCTGTCGGAGGTGGTGCCGGCCGGGGTGTCGAAGCCGGCCAGCGGGAAGATCGTGTTGGGCGAGCCGAAGCGGTAGCCCTTGGACGCCAGGGCATAGATCATGGTGTCGTCCGTGGCCTCGTACTTGACCGAGACCTTGGGCGCGAAGCCGCTGTCGGACACCTTGAAGACGTCGGAGACCACGGCCGGAACATAGAAGATGCCGTGATAGTCGCTGCTGGTGCTGGAGTCGGTGTCGAACAGGCGCCCGCCGCCGGTCAGGGTCAGCTTGCCGAAGTGCAGGTTGGCCTCGCCGAACAGGGCCTTTTCCGTGCCCTTGGTGTGGGAGTTACCCCAGTAGTACTCGTCGCCGATCGCGTTGCCGGCGGCGATCACGGCGGGGTTCGCCGCGCCGTAGCCGGGCGAGGTCAGGTGCTCCTGGAAGCCCTTCTTGGTCTCGATCTGGGTGGCCCCGATCAGCCAGTCGAAGTGCTCGCCCTTGGGCGAGGCCAGGCGGACTTCGTAGGAGTAGGTGTCGCTCTGGCCGGCCTGCAGGAAATAGTGGAAGCCGGGGTTCACGCCGCCGTAATAGGGGGTGAAGTCGTCGTTGATGTCGCCGGTCTTGTGGTTGTAGGCGCCGATCGCCGTCAGGGTGGCGAAGCCCAGGTCCTGGTCCCAGCGCAGGCTGTGCAGCTCGGTGGTGAACTTCATCGGGATCGGGAAATTCGACGACTTTTCCAGAGGGCCGTAGTTCAGGTTGGTGGCGCTGGAGTCGTCGACCTTGGTCTTCTGATAGAGGCCCAGATAGCTGATCTTGGTCGCGTCGCTGGGGGTGAACACCACCGAGCCGCGGGTGGTGAAGGTGTGCAGGTCGTTGGAGCCATCGACCCCCGCCCCGACATTGTCGATATAGCCGGCGTCGACCCGGTCGCTGACAACCAGGCGGGCGGCCAGCTTGTCCTTGATGATCGGGGCGTTGATCATCCCTTTGACGCGGTAGCTCTGTTCGCCGGCCGAGTTCCTGGTGGTGGAAACGCCGGCCTCGACGGCGGCGTCGAAGCCCGAGTCGTCGGCCTGCTTGGCGATGTAGTTGATCGCGCCGCCCAGCGAGGCCGAGCCGAACAGGGTGCCTTGCGGGCCGCGCAGCACTTCCACGCGGTCGACGTCGAAGGCGTCGATGTCGGGCACCACGATGGTGTAGCCCGGCTCGGTCATCGGCACCTCGTTGATGAAGTAGCCGGTCGTGCCCTGGCCCTGGTCGAGGCCGGCGGTGGTGCCGACGCCGCGGATCACGGCGGTCGAGTTGTTGGACGGGCCTTCGTTGAACGCCACGCCCGGCATGCGGGTCAGGTAGTCCTTGAAGTCCTGGGCGCCGATGGCGGTCAGCTGGGCGCCGGTCATGGCGGAGACGCCGCCGGCGATGTCACGCAGCTTTTCCTCGCGCTTGGTGGCGGTGACGATGACCTCGTCGATCACCGAGGCTTCGTCGTGGGTTTTGGACGCGGTCTGGGCGTGGACGATGGAGCCCGCGCCGGACAGGATCAGAACGAGCGCCGCGGCGCTGGCGAAGTGGTGGTGTCGAGTCATGGCGATCCCCTTTTGGCCAATATCGGTGCGTGCGCCGGCCGCCCGAGGCCGGTCGCTGGTGTGTGGGTGGTGGTTCGAGAGAGGTCGGGCGGCGGCGATCAGCCGTCGGAAGGCCCGAACCGCTGTCGGCCGTTGACGAAGGTGCGCAGGGCTTTCACCTCGCGGATCTTCACCGGATCGATCGCCAGCAGGTCGGCGTCCCAGACGGCGATGTCGGCCAGGAAGCCGGGCGCGATCTGGCCCAGGCGGTCTTCCTGGAAGCCGGCGAAGGCGTTGTTGCGGGTGTAGGCGACCATGGCCTGCTCGACGCTGATCTTCTGGTCGGGCAGCCAGCCGCCGGGATTGGCCCCGTCGATGGTGCGGCGGGTGGCGGCGGCATAGACGCCCTCCATCGGGTTGAGCGGGGCCACCGGCCAGTCGGAGCCGAAGGTCATGGTCGCGCCGGTCTTCAGCAGCGAGGCGAAGGCGTAGGTGCCGGCCAGGCGCTCGGGACCCAGCGGCTTGATCGCCCAGCGGCCGTCGTCGATGGCGTGATAGGGCTGGACCGAGGCGATGACCTTCTGCGCGCCGAAACGACCCACCGCCGTCGGCGAAAGATGCTGGGCGTGCTCGATCCGGAAGCGGCGGTCGCGCGGACCGTTGACGCGGGCGACCTCGGCATAGATGTCCAGCACCTCGTCATTGGCCTCGTCGCCGATGGCGTGGGTGGTGCATTGCAGGCCGTGGGCGTCTCCGGCGGTGATCCATTCGCGCAGGTGGGCCAGGCTGGTGACATGGACGCCGTGGTTGTCGTGGGCGTCGGCATAGGGCTGGCGGAAGAGGGCGGTGCGCGAGCCCAGCGAGCCGTCCGACAGGCCCTTCAGCCCACCCCAGCGCACCCAGTCGTCGCCGCGTCCCTCGGTCTTGATCAAGGCGACCAGCTTCTCCCAGTCGCCCAGCGGCACGAAGGAATAGAACCGCATGTCGGTTTCGCCGACGGCCCGCAGGCGGCGCAGCGAGTGGTGGGTGCTCCAGTCCAGCTCGGGCACGTGGGCCTGGGCGACGCCGTGGGCCAGGCCGTGGGCGATGCCGCCGCGCATGATCGCATCGACCTCGGCGTCCGAGGCCGCCGGGATCGCCCGCTCGACCAGGGCCTTGGCGTTGTCCTTGATGATGCCGGTCGGCTCGCCCTTGGCGTCGCGGAGGATCACGCCGCCCACCGGATCGGGGGTGTCGCGGGTGATGCCCGCCAGCTTCAGGGCCAGCGAATTGAGCAGGTACATGTGCAGGTCGAGGCGGGCGACGGCGACGGGGGTGTCGGGCGTGACCGCGTCGATCCACTCGCGGGTCGGCAGGTCGCCGCCCCACAACTGCTCGTCCCAGGCGCCGCCCAGGATCCACTTGCCGGGCTTGGCCTTGGCGGCCTGGCCGATCAGGTCGGCGAAGGCCTGGCGGTTGGCCGCCTCGCGCAGGCTGACCTGTGACAGGGTCGTGGCGCCCAGCAGGAAGTGGGTGTGGTTGTCGGTGAAGGCCGGGGTGACGAAGGCCCCGTCCAGGTCGATGACCTGGGTGGCCTGGGTGATGCGGGCCTTGACGGCGTCGTCGCCCAGCACCGTGATGCGGTCACCGGACAGGCCGATGGCCATGCGTTTCGGCGCGCCGCCCTGGCCGGTCCACACCCGTCCGCCGACCAGCGCGACGTCCAGCGGCCGGTCGGCGGCGAACAGCGGGCCGCCGGCGGCGATCGCCGCGCTGGCCCCCAGGAAACTACGTCGATTCCACATGCTCGGATTCCCCTGCAGGCCCCGGGCGTATCCCCCGCCAAGGTCCGGCTTGTGACACTCTGTCCGGCGCCGCCGGACTACGAAACATCCAATTTTGATCCCATCGAGGGGTCCAATGTCCGCCCTCTGACGACGGGACCCGTCCGTCAGGCCTCGGCGGCCTGGCGCAGCTTGCGCAAGGCGTCGCGGGCCTCGGCCGGTTCCAGGCTGGCGAAGCCGATCCGCAGGCCGCGATCAGCGTCCGGCCGGGTCATGAACGAGCGCGAGGAGGCAAAACGCAGGCCCAGGCCGGGCGCGTTGCGCTCGATGCGGTCCAGCACCTCGGGATCGCGGAACTTCAGCCACAGGGCCAGGCCGCCGTCTGGGGTGCGGAAATCGACCAGGTCGCCCAGCTCCTGGGCCACGGTCTGGACGAAATCGTCGCGGCGGGCGCCGTAGATCTTGGTCATCTTGCGGGCGTGGCGGCGAACCTCGCCGCTGTCGGTCAGGAGGGCGGCGGCGTCCTCGGTCAGCGAGTTGCCCATGCCGTCGATCAGCGACACCTCATAGGCGATCGCGTCGATCACCTCGGCCGGCGCGACCACGTAGCCCAGCCGCAGGTTGGGCACGAGCAGCTTGGACAGCGAGCCCACATAGATCACGTGGTCGGGGGCGTAGCTGGCCATGGGCAGCAGGGGCTGGGCGCCGAAGTGGAATTCGTGGTCGTAGTCGTCCTCGATCACCGCGAAGGCGAACTGGCGGGCCAGCTCCAGCAGGCGCAGGCGCTTTTCCGGGCTCAGCGAGACGGTGGTGGGAAACTGGTGGTGCGGGGTCAGGAAGATGGCCCGCACCCGGTGGCGGCGGCAGTTCTGCTCGACCTCGTCGACATCGATGCCGCCGGCCGTCAGGCTCACCGGCACGACCTGGGCCCCGCAGGCCCGGAAGGCGGCGACGGCCGGTTCGTAGGTCAGGGCCTCGACCAGCACCGCGTCGCCCGGACTGGTCAGCACCCGCGAGGCCAGGAAGATGCCCATCTGGCTGCCGCGGGTGATGCAGATGTTGTCGATCGACGCCATCACCCCGCGCTGGGTGCGCAGCATGGTGGCGATGCTTTCGCGCAGTTTCGGACTGCCACGCGGGTCGCGGTATTGCAGCTGGTTGGCGCCGGCGGCCTGCTCGATGGCGGTCTTGTAAGCGCGGGCCAGCAGGTCCGACGGAAACAGCCGCCCGTCCGGCGCGCCCTCGTCCAGCTTGCGCCAGGGGCCGGTGGGGATCGACAGCGAGGTGCTGGGCGGCTGGCGAAAGCGGTATTCCGCCGTGGTCGGGCCATGGGCCGGGCTTAGCTTGTGGTCGGCGAAGTCCGGCGACTGATCGGGCAGGGACGGCGAGACGGCGGTGCCGCGCGTGGTCTCCGAGGCCAGCCAGCCCTGGGCGGTGAGCTCCTCATAGGCCAGGACGATGGTCTTGCGGTTGACCCCCAGGGCGGCGGCCAGTTCACGACTGCTGGGCAGGAAGCCGCCGGGCGGCAGGCGGCCGCGCTGGATCTCGCCGATCAGGGCCCGCACCACCTGCAGGTACAGCGGCGTGTCGGGCGAGGGGGTCAGGCGGATAGCGGGAATGAACCGATCGGACGCAACCATTGGTTCCTAAGTGTGCTGGAATTTCCTTCAAACAGGGGGCCAATTTGAGGCTCTTTGGTCAAGACCTTTCCATCTGGTGGCGCGAGAAGCCTTCCGGCTGCCTTGCGGCGGTCAGATCGGAGCGCACAAGAGAAAGGCCAGGCCGCTTGTGCGACCTGGCCTTCAAGTGGGGACAGGGGAGGTGCGGTGGCGGATCAGGCCGCGACCGGCTCCGAAACCTTCGGGGCCCATTTGGGTCGCAGCAGGATCCAGGTCGCCAGGGCGCCGATGATCAGGAAGACGAAGATCACCTTCATCGGCAGGTCGTAGCTGCCGCTGACCTGCAGCAACCAGCCCGACAGGCTGGCCGCCACGCCGCCGGCCAGGCTGGTGGCGACCTGCTGAACGCCGGTCACCAGGCCGACGGCCGGGGCGGGGATCAGGGTCAGGCGGCACAGGGCCAGGTTGTTGGCGGTGGCCAGGCCCAGGAACGACAGCGAGAACACGTTCCAGAACAGCGCCATCTGCAGGGTCTCGGCCCGGGCGCCCAGCAGCACGGTGCAGGCGCCGATGAAGCCGGCGATCACGAAGGCCTTGCGCGTGAACACCGGGTCGCCGCCGCGGGCGATGATCTTGTCGGCGGTCCAGCCGGCGACCACCGCGACGATGGCGATGCCGGCGAAGCTGAAGAAGGTGTAGAGGCCCGACTGCTTCAGCGACAGGCCGCGCTCCTCGACCAGATAGGCCGGCATCCAGGTCATGCAGTAGAAGGTGAAGTAGCCGTAGCAGAAGTTGACGATCATCGCCCCCCAGACCAGCGGGCTGGCCATGATGCTGCCGAAGGTGACCGACGAGGCCTTGCGCTTGCGCTCGGCCATTTCGCCGCCCTTGGGCAGGTCGTTCTTGACCGTCAGCACCCACGGAACCAGCCAGACCAGGCCGATCGCGCCGGTGACGATGAACATCATGCGCCAGTCATAGTGGACGATCAGCCAGGCCGCGGCCGGGGCGCCGATGGCCGGACCGAACTTGTTGCCCATGGCGAAGATGCCGACGGCGGTGCCGTTCTGGCCTTCCTTGAAGTTGTTGCGGATCCAGCGGTAGCTGGCCGGCATCACCACGGCCTCGGCCGCGCCCACGACCATCCGCATGATGACAATGGCGGCGAAGGTGCTGGTCATGCCGGTCAGGGCCGTGGCCAGGCACCAGAGCAAAAAGCAGATCGTGTAGGGGGTCTTGACGCCGTAGCGGTCGACGACCCAGCCCATCGGGATCTGCATCAGGCCGTAGGACCAGAAAAACGCCGAGTTCAGCCAGCCGCGATCGACATTGGACATGCCGAAGTGCTTGACGAAGGCGGGCACGGCGAGGGCGGAAGAGATGCTGGTGCGGTCGACGAAGGCGATCAGCACGCCCAGCGCCAGAAGCAGCAGCACCGTCCAGCGCATGACCGTCGTCAGCACGATCGGCGGCGCTCCGGCCGAGGCGTCTTGAACAGGGGCGGCGTCGGCCGTGGTGGGTGTTTGCGCCATGTGTTTTCTCCCCCGACTTCAATCTCAAGCGTACTGCGCGTTCGCGGCGGCGCCGGTTGGCCCTGACAGAGCGTCGGAGGCGGGGCGCCGTCAACGCTTCCGAAGGGAAACCGCGCACGGCGGGCGCATATCCTATCGCGCCGCCGGACCGGTCGGCGATTGACGGGGCGTGCGGCGCGCTGCGTATGATAGCGGTATCATGAACGGGCGCGGTCAACGCGCTGGACGGGCGAGGAAAGCCAATGAGCCGAGGTCTCTCCGGCGTGGTCGCCGGCCTGGTCGCCGCGCTGCTGTTCTCGACCCAGGCCGGGGCGGCGCCCATCCCCCGCCTGGAAACCCAGGGCACGGCTCGGCGGCTGGTGGTCGACGGCAAGCCGATGCTGGTGCTGGGCGGGGAGCTGGGCAATTCCAGCGCCTCCAGCCAGGCCTACATGGCCCACTATTGGCCCAAGCTGAAGGCGATGAACCTCAATACCGTGCTGGCCCCGGTGTCGTGGGAACTGATCGAGCCCAAGGAGGGGGCCTACGACTTTTCCAGCGTCGATGGCCTGCTGAAGGACGCCCGCGCCCAGGACCTGAAGCTGGTCCTGCTGTGGTTCGGGGCCTGGAAGAACAGCATGTCGACCTATGTCCCGTCGTGGGTGAAGCGCGACCAGGCTCGCTTCCCGCGCGCCCAGCGGGAGGACGGGACCAGCGTCGAGATCCTCTCGGCCTTCTCCGATAACACCCGCGACGCCGACGCCCGAGCCTATGGCGCCCTGCTGGCCCACCTGAAGGCCGTCGACGGCGAGAAGAACACCGTCCTGATGGTCCAGGTCGAGAACGAGATCGGCATGCTGCCCTCGGCCCGCGAGCATGGGCCGGCCGCCGACGCCGCCTGGTCCGGGCGCGCGCCTACCGCCCTGATCCAGCGCCTGGTCGAAGGCGGCGAGACGCTCGAGCCTGAACCGCGCGCCTTGTGGAAAGCCCACGGCGCGCGGACATCCGGAACCTGGGCCCAGCTGTTCGGCGATGACCCCGCCGGCCAGGAGGTGTTCACCGCCTGGTCCTATGCCCGCTACGCCGAGGCGGTGACCCACGCGGGCAAGGCGGCCTATCCGCTGCCGATGTACGTCAATGTCGCCCTGAACCGCACGGGCAAGGCGCCGGGCGACTATCCCAGCGGCGGGCCGCTGCCGCACCTGATCGACGTGTGGAAGGCCGGCGCGCCCAGCCTGGATCTGCTGGCGCCGGACATCTATTTCCCCAACTTCAGCGACCTGGCCGGACGCTACCGCCGCCCCGACAACGCGCTGTTCATTCCCGAGGCCAACACTGTCGGCGCGCCCGAGACGCCGGCCAACGCCTTTTACGCGATCGGCCAGCTGGACGCCTTCGGCTTCTCGCCCTTCAAGGTCGAGACCGCCGAGGGCCAGGACCAGCAGGCGCTGACCCAGGCCTATGACCTGCTGCGGCAACTGACCCCGGCGATCCTGGCGGCCCAGGGCACGGACCGGATGGCGGGCTTCAAACCGCGCGTGCTGGAAGACGGCGCGGTGCTGGACCCGCCGGTCGAGCAGGTGATCGGCGACTACCGGTTCACGGTCGGCTTCATCGATCCGTGGACGCCCAGGGCCGACCAGAAGATCGCGGCGCATGGCGGGCTGATCATCCAGGTCGGTCCGGAAGACTATCTGATCGCGGGCCGAGGCCTGGTCGTCACCTTCTCTGGATCCGGCCAAGGCCCAGCCCTGGCGGGGATCGACAGCGCCGTCGAAGGGGTGTTCGACGGCCAGGGCCGCTGGGTTCCCGGCCGCCTCCTGAACGGCGACCAGACCCACCAGGGCCGCCACATCCGCCTGCCGCCCGACCAGTTCCAGATCCAGCGGGTCAGGCTCTATCGCTACCGGTGAGTGGTGTTATCCGCTCTCCTTTTGAGGTTCCGGCGCCCGGTAAACGCCTTCTCAAATAGGCATAGGACAATGCGCCGCGACTTGATCCGGAATATCAGATGCGGCCAAGCAATGCCCATGCGTCTCACATTTGAGATTAATGCGAATAAATTTTTCAAGGCTCGTTGATTTGTTGCTGGGATTTCGTGGACAGGAACAAGTTGGAAATGTTTGTGCTCCAGATCAATTTTTCGCCGCAAGCAGACGCCCGGAAGGTGTCGCGCGGTGACTTAAGGGAAGTTGGGGGACATTATGTCGGGTATCAGACAATTTACGAACAAAGCTGGTCGTAATGCCGGTCGCGCGCTTCTGCTGACGGGTACGGCCCTGGGTCTGTCGCTACTGGTGCACCCCGCGACGGCTCTGGCCGTGGTTCCGACCTGCGGCGTTCCGGTGGCCGGCGTCGTCACCTGTCCCGCGGGGACGATCACCACGGGCGTCAACTATACCGCCGGCGCCGACGGCCTGACCCTGAACATTCCCGCCGACGCGGGCGTCAGCAACACCGACGCTCCGGCCGTCAAGGTGACGGGCACGACCGGTCAGGTCACGGTCAACGCCAAGGGCGTCACGGGCAACGGCGCGGCCGGCGAAGGCGGGCTCGGCGTGATCGCCACCACCACCACCGGCGCGATCACCCTCAACACCGAAGACGTCAAGACGACGGCGCTGACCTACAACGGCAGCGCCGCGCGCACCAACGACGCCGTGACGGCGCTCAGCGACAGCGGCAATATCTCGATCACCGGCAAGACGCTGTCGAGCGTCGGCACCTACAGCTCGGCTGTCCAGGCGACCTCCGGCTCGGGCGACATCGTCCTGAACATCGACGGCGCCAGCAGCACGGGCGTCGGCGGCCAGACGATCGGCGCCTTCGCCTACACCAACGCCCTGCCGGGCGGCGCGGTGACCATCGGCGGCGCGGTGACCGCGACGGTCAACAATGTCGTGGCCACCCACGGCAGCGGTAGCCTCGCGCTGGTCGCCTTGAAGGACGTCAACTTCACCAGCGGCTCGATCACCTCGACGGGCGGCCCCAACGTCTCCGAGTATGGCTCGACCTTTTATGGATCGGGCCTTCTGGTCCGCAGCTACGCCGGCAACATCGTCGGTACGAGCCAGACGATCGCGACCACGGGCAAGCGCGACTACGCCGCCAGCCTGACCGCCACCGTCGGAGACGCCACCTTCACCAGCGGCACGGTGACCACGACCGGCGACGGCGCCAACGGCATCTCGCTGATCGCCGGGGGCAAGGCCCAGCTCACCGCGACGACGACCTCCACCCAGGGCTCGGCGGTCTATGAAAACGGCGCGGCCCGCTATGCCGACGCCATCTTCATCAGCGGCGGCACGTCGATGACCGTCGACAGCACCACGGCCACCACGGCCGGCAACGGCGCCAGCGCCATCTACGCCAACGGCGCGGGCTCGATCTCGATCAAGAGCGGCACGGCCACGGCGACCGGCGGCTCCACCACCCTGAACGGCGTCGCGCGCTTCGCCAACGGCATAAGCGCGCTGAGCACCGCCGGCGGCATCGACATCGTCGCTGGCACGACCAGCACGGCCGGCGTCGGCTCGTGGGCGATCTACACTTCGGCCGCCAACGGCGCGATCAACATCAACAGCACCAACGCCTCGGCGCTGGGCAATGGCAGCCGGGCGATCTACGCCAACGGCGGCGGCGGCGTGAAGATCGTCAGCGGCACGGCCTCGACCGCGGGCAGCTACCAGGCCAACACCGTCGACGCGATCATGGCGCTGACCTTCGGCAAGAAGGCCAATATCGACATCACCAGCGGCACGGCCACGACGCTGGGCACCTGGGCGCGCGGCGTCTACACCTGGACCAACGAAGGCGACATCGCCATCGACAGCGGCGTCATCTCGACGGCGGGCCTGTGGTCGCAAGGCATCCTGGTCGATCAGGACGGCAACTTCGACTACGCCGACCACGCCGCCCTGGCGGGCACCGGCGCCCTCTCCATCAAGAGCGGCTCCATCGCCACGATCGGCGACCAGAGCGCCGGCATCGCCACCGACTTCAAGGGCGTGACCACCATCACCAGTGGCACGATCAGCACCAAGGGCTGGAACGGCTACGGCATCGTGGCGTTCGGCGGCGACGACGTCACCGTCCACAGCGGCAAGATCGACACGCTGGGCTTCACCGCCAGCGGCATCCAGGTCGAGACCCCCGGCCTGATCTCGATCACCAGCGACGCGATCACGACCGCCAGCCACGGCGCCGCGGGCATCCGCGCCCTAGGCGGCGAAGGCGTGACCATCGTCAGCGGTTCGATCAGCACCAAGGGCGACAAGGCCGCCGTCACCGGCAGCCCGGACCGCACCTCCTCGGGCATCTACGCGGCCAGCGCCACCGGCCCGGTCGACATCAAGAGCGGTTCGATCACCACCACCGGCTTCGGCGCCCAGGGCATTCGCGTCACCCAGACCGAATCCACCCTGGTCTACGGCTCGCCGCACACCCCGGCCGGCGGCCCCGGCACGGTCAATATCGTCAGCGACAAGATCAACACCTCGGGCGGCGACAGCGTCGGCATCTGGGTCGAGAACACCGGCAAGGTGACCATCGCCAGCAACGAGATCACCGCGACCCACGCCTCGGGCATCAATGTCTACGGCAAGGACGGGATCGACATCACGTCCGGCACGGTCAACGGCGGCTACGGCGGCATCTTCGCCTACACCCAGGACGGCGCGCTGAAGATCAAGAGCGGCGATATTCTGGTCGGCGCGAGCGGCGACATGGGGATCTACGGCGTCAGCACGACGGGCGCGATCTCGATCGACGCCGGCACGACCCACACCACCAATCTCGGCCTCAACGGCGGCTACACCGCCGACGCCATCGGCGCCTATTCGACCGGCGGCGGCGCGATCACCATCAAGAGCGTCGACGCCTCGGCGGTCGGGACCTACGCCTCGGCGGTCTACGGTATGTCGACCGGCGGCTCGGTGACCATCGACAGCGGCAAGGCCCGCGCGGCCAGCGACCGCACCCTGGCCATCATGGGCAAGGGTGACGTCGTCACCATTCGCAGTCAGGACGCCGAAATCACCGGCGCCGGCGCGATCGGTATCCAGGCGGTCGCCAGCAACGGCGACGCCACCATCACCTCGGGTCGCTCGGTCGCCATCGGCGTCGGCGGCAAGGGTCTGGACATCCGCGCCAGCCACGACGCCATCGTCACCATCACCGGCGAGACGTCCGGCGACCTGGTCGGCGCGTCCATCTCGGCCCTGCACCGCTCGACGGTGACGGTCGGGGCCGGCGCCTCGGTGACCTCGACCAGCGGCGACGGCCTGGTGTTCCTGACCAGCGCCATCAGCGGTTCGCACACCACCGGCGTCAGCGCCGGCTACGGCGCCGACCTGACGACGTCGGGCTACATCTCGGGCGCTCCGGGCGCTCGGGCCGTGCTGTTCGGCGCGGGTGACGACAACCTGACCGTCCTGGCGGGCGCCAGCTTCGGTGGTTCCATCGACGCCGGCCTGGGCCTGGACACCCTGACCCTGAAGGGCGCCGGCCAGACCAACGCCCAGACGCTGGGCGGCGTGCTCGGCTTCGAAACCGCCACGGTGCAGTCGGGCCAGTTCACCCTGACCCAGGACACCAGCTTTGGCGCCACGACGATCTCGGGCGGCAAGCTGATCACCACCGGCGCGCTGACCAGCGATGTCACGGTCGGGACCGGCGGCACGCTGCAGATCGGCGCCGGCGGCACGACCGGTTCGCTGGTCGGCGACCTGGCGATCGGCGGCACGGTGATCTTCAACCGTTCGGACGAATACGACTATGCCGGCGACATCACCGGCACGGGTGACCTGATCAAGCAGGGCGGCCAGCGCCTGGTGCTGTCGGGCTATTACGGCTTCACCGGCACCACCACGGTCCAGGGCGGCACGGTGCGCATCCTGCACCTGCCCAGCACCGCCGAAGTCCAGGTCGACAACGGCCTGCTGGACCTCAGCGGCCTGACCCAGACCGTCACCAACCTGAGCGGCGGCTCGACCGGCCAGATCTCGATCCAGGGCGGCGCGCTGACGGTCAACCAGTCGGACACCACCACCTTCTCGGGCGCCATCACCGGCTCGGGCACGTTCACGATGACCGGCGGCGGGGTCATCGACCTGGCCGGCGCCAATACCTACACCGGCGACACCACGGTCAGCGTCGGCAAGCTGAAGGTCAACGGCTCGGTGACCTCGGACGTCACGGTCGGCTCGGCCGGCCTGCTGGGCGGCTCGGGCACCATCACCGGCGACGTGCTGGTGCAGAGCGGCGGTCAGGTGACCCCGGGCAACTCGCCCGGCACCCTGCACGTCAACGGTGACTTCACCTTCGCCACCGGCTCGGTCTACCAGGCCGAAGTCCTGCCCACCGGCGAGCACGACCTGATCGACGTGACGGGCGTGACCACCATCCAGAGCGGCGTCGCCGTTCAGGTCCTGGCCGGCGGTCCGACCTCGCAGTACCAGCGCTTGTCGCAGTACGGCATCGTCGCCTCGGCCGGCGGCGTCGTCGGCAAGTTCTCGGGCGTCACCACCAACCTGGCGTTCCTGACCCCGACCCTGACCTACACGACCAACGCGGTGCGTCTGAACCTGCTGCGCAACGACATCCGTTTCGCCAGCTTCGCCACCACGACGAACCAAGCCAACACCGCCCGCGCCGCCGAAGCCCAAGGCCTGGGTTCGGCCGTCTACGACGCCCTGGTCACCCAGAGCGCCGCCGGTTCGGTCCAGGGCTATGACGCCCTGGACGGTCAGATCCACGCCGACGTCTCGACCCTGCTGGTCAGCGACGCCGGACGTCTGCGCGACGCCGTTCAGAACCGCGCCTCGGCTCCGGCCGACGCCGTCGGCGGCTGGGGCGATGTCCTGGCCGGCTGGAACAGCCTCGACGCGGGGGCCGGCGCCGCCGGCCTGAAGACCAAGAGCTCCGGCCTCGTGGTCGGTGGCGACACGGTCATGGGTTCCACCCGGATCGGCGTCGCGGCCGCCTATAACGACGGTCGCGCCACGGTCGCCGCCCGCGGCAGCCAGGCCGACAGCACCACTGGCCAGGTGGCGGTCTACGCCGCTTCGGTCTTCGGTCCGCTGAAGGCCAGCGTCGGCGGCGGCTATGCCTGGTCGTCGGTCGACACGGCGCGCGCCGTCTCCTTCCCCGGCGCCCAGGATCGGGTGAAGGGCAAGTACGACGCCAAGACGACTCAACTGTTCGCCGAGGTCTCGGCCCCGGTGACCTTCGGGTCGGTGGTGGTCGAGCCGTTCGCTTCGGGCGCCTATCTGAGCGTCAAGAGCGACGACGCGGTCGAGACCGGCGGCTTCGCCCGCCTGGACGTCGACGGCGTCAAGCGCGAGCTGGGCGTGGTCGATGTGGGCTTCAAGCTGAAGACCGATGTCGCGACCGCCGGATCGGTGATCCACCCGCACGCCTCGATCGCCTGGCGGATGACCACCGGCGACCTGGTCGGCGAAACGTCCAACGCCTTCGTCGGCGGGGTGAACCGCTTCGTGGTCACCGGCGCCAAGTACGACGCCAACGCCCTGGCCTTGCAACTGGGCGCCGACCTGTTCTCCGGCGATCGCGCCCGCTTCGGCGTCACCTACGACGCCGCCTACGGCGATCGCTACCAGGCCCAGGCCATCCGCGCCGGCGGTTCCTGGAAGTTCTAAAACCTACCCCTCGCGCGCCGGCCCTCACCCACTGGGGCGACCCGGCGCGCCACCTCAAAGCGGGTCCCGAAAGGGGCCCGTTTCCTTTTGTCGCGTCCCACTTTCCGTCGGCGGGGTGTAGCGTGCGAAAGCTCCACCAAACGCCGGAAATTTGGGCGCCGGCGCCTGGATCGCGAGCGTGTTGAGCGAGTCTGGGGACGCGGGACCTTCACCGCTCCAACCTCCCGGTCAATGACACTAGGGCAGGGGTCATGCGCGTTCTCGTCATCGATCCCGATCCCGCGCGCGCCGCCCTCGTGACCGAGGGGTTGCAGGGCGTGCAGCCGCTCGAGGTGCGTCACGCGGCCGTGTTCGACGAGCGCGAGGCCGCCGCCTTCGCGCCGGACGTGGTCGTGGTCGCGGCCGACAGTCCCGACCGCGACACGCTGGAAAGCCTGCGCGAGGCCGGCCAGCACAATCCGCGCCCGGTGGTGATGTTCGTCGACCGCTCCGAACCGGGCCTGGCCGAACAGGC
>FTJN01000517.1_pt4 | contig 37965 bp, 41 predicted proteins | sample 1658361 | NCBI WGS metagenome assembly FTJN01 (sample SAMEA3914819, study PRJEB12502) | metagenome | biome: forest; material: soil | place: Canada | collected 2010-06-26 | depth 0.3 m
TCCCAGTAGTAGTTCTTGCCGGCGTCGGCCGGCTTCTGGAAGTACGCGCCCTTGAGCACCATGCCCTGCGTCAACAGGTTCTTGAACGGCTCGCTGAACTTGATGAGCTTGAGGTCGCGCATGACCTTGGTCCAGAAGCGCGCGTACAGCAGGTGCAGGATCGCGTGCTCGATGCCGCCGATGTACTGGTCCATCGGCATCCAGTAGTCGGTGCCGGCGCCCACCATCTGCTCCGCGTTCGTCGGGTCGCAGTAGCGCATGAAGTACCACGACGAATCGACGAACGTGTCCATCGTGTCCGTCTCGCGGCGCGCGGCCTTGCCGCACCGGGGGCAGCCCACGTTCAGGAAGCCGGCGTGCTTGTTGAGCGGGTTGCCGGAGCCGTCCGGGATCAGGTCTTCCGGCAGCACCACCGGGAGATCCTTCTCGGGCACGGGCACCACGCCGCAATCGTCGCAGTGGATGATCGGGATCGGCGTGCCCCAGTAGCGCTGGCGGCTGACGCCCCAGTCGCGCAGGCGCCAGGTGGTCTTCTTCTCGCCGAGGCCGGCCGCGCCGACGAGGTCGGCGACGCGCGCCACGGCGTCCTTCATGCCGAAGCCGTCGAGCGCGCCGGAGTCCATGCACACGCCGCGCTGCTTGTCGGCGTACCACTCCTGCCACGCGTCGGTGGAGAAGGTCTCGCCCGGGACGCCGACCACCTGCTTGATCTCGAGGCCGTATTTCTTGGCGAACGCGAAGTCGCGCTCGTCGTGCGCCGGCACGCCCATCACGGCGCCGTCGCCGTAGCTCATGAGCACGTAGTTGCCCACCCACACCGGCACCTGGGCGCCGGTGAGCGGATGGATGACCATCAAGCCGGTGGGCAGGCCTTCCTTTTCCTTGGTGGCGAGCTCGGCCTCGGTGGTGCCGCCGGCCTTGGCGGCCTCGATGAACGCGGCCAGCGTCGGATTGCCCTTGGCGGCCTGCGTGGCGAGCGGATGCTCGGGCGCGACCGCGCAGAACGTGACGCCCATGATGGTGTCGGCGCGCGTGGTGAACACGTAGAGCTTGCCGTCGCCGATCAGGCCGCCGGTGTCGTCATGGATCGTGTGCGGGAACGCGAAGCGCACGCCTTCGCTCTTGCCGATCCAGTTCTCCTGCATCAGGCGCACGCGCTCGGGCCAGCCGGCCAGGTACTCCGGGTCGCTCGGGTCGGTCACGGCCGACAGCAGTTCCTCGGCGTACTTCGTGATGTTGAGGTAGTAGCCCGGGATCTCGCGCTTTTCCACCGGGGCGCCCGAGCGCCAGCCGTGGCCATCGATCACCTGCTCGTTGGCGAGCACGGTCATGTCCACCGGATCCCAGTTGACGATCTGCGTGCGGCGCTCGCAGATGCCCGCCTCGAGCATCTTCAGGAACAGCCACTGGTTCCACTTGTAGTACCTGGGGTCGCAGGTGGCGACCTCGCGCGACCAGTCGATGGCCAGGCCCATCGCCTTCATCTGCTCCTTCATGTGGGCGATGTTGTCGTACGTCCACTTGGCCGGCGGCACCTTGTTCTTGATGGCGGCGTTCTCGGCGGGCAGGCCGAAGGCGTCCCAGCCCATGGGCATCAGCACGTTCATGCCCTTCATGCGCAGCTGGCGCGCGAGCATGTCGTTGATCGTGTAGTTGCGCACGTGGCCCATGTGCAGCTTGCCGCTGGGGTAGGGCAGCATCGAGCACGCGTAGAACTTCGCGCGGCCCGCGTCTTCGTTCACGCGGTAGGCATCGGTGGCGCGCCAGTGCGCCTGGGCGGCGGCTTCGACCTCGGAGGGGACGTACTTTTCGTTCATGCCCCGATTGTAGGAGGGCGGGTGGCCCGCGCCCCGCGCGGGACGCGACATTCCCCGGTTACGTGGCCAGGCCGCCGCCCCGCGCCGCCCGCGCCCGCGAAAGTGACCGCGCGCGCCAACCATCACGAATCGTTACCCCGACCCGGTGGACGCCGGTCGCTCCGCCACCGATGATCGCAGCTCGACGGCGAGGACGGGACCGAACTGCAGCCCGCCCGCCGCGCACCGGGAGTGGAGAACATGAAGTCGTTGGGAATCGTCGCCGCGCAGGCGGCCTGCATCGCCGCGTTGACCGCGGCCGCGAGCGCGGCGCTGGCCGCCACCGATCACGAGCAAGCCGTGGGCGCCCAGGTGGAGCAGCTGTGCGACGCGCGCTCGCTGGCCACCGTCGGCCGATTCGTGCAGACGGCCAACTTCGTCGAGCCGAAGCTCGGGCAGGCGCCCGACGCCGGCGCGGTCGTGGCCGCGGCCGCCTGCCGCGCCGCACCGGCGTACCACGGGCGCCTGGTCGCGGCGGCCTACCGGTCGGGCCACCAGGACGACCTGATGCTGGTGATCGCGGTCATCGACTCGGCCACGGGCCAGGTCGGCCCCAGCTTCAAGGGCAACCTCGACAGCGATCCGAACGTCAAGATCGTCTCCGGCAGCCTGTGGCTCGACACCGCGGCCTACGACCTGGCGCCAGGCGTGCGCGCGTTCGGACTGGACGTCACCAGCGGCCAGGCGCGCGGTTGCGCGGGCGTGGGCTCGGGGGCGCGACGCAGCCTGTTCGTGAGCCAGGGCCGCTTCATCCGGCCGGTGCTGCAGGACCTGCCGATGTCGGAATGGGCGCTGATCCAGCGCGGCAAGTCGGCCTGCACCGACAGCGGCGCGCCCGAACTCACGATCACCGAGAACTTCACCACCACGCTGGGCCTGGCGCCGACCTCGACGCGCGGCTACCGCGACCTGGTCGTCACCGGCTCCGCGTCGCGCGACGACGGCCACCTCGAGGAGCGCCCCGTGCTGCGCAGCGTGCTCAAGTGGGACGGCCGCGTGTACTCGATCGACGAGCAGCAACGCGCCTGGACGGCCTGGCGCCAGTGATCCGGATTCGCGGGCGCGCGCGGGCGCGTCACGCGCGCACGGGGACCGGCGCGGGCGTGCTCGCGGGCGGCGGCGCCTCGACGACGCGGTTGCGACCCCCTTGCTTGGCGGCGTAGAGCGCCTGGTCGGCGCGTTTGTAGAGCATCGGCCAGTCGACGTCCCCCTCCACGCAGTCGGTGATGCCGATGCTGATCGTGCAGCCGATCTCCTGCGCCCCCGCGCGCATGCGCAAGGCCGCGACGGCCAGGCGCAGGCGTTCCAGCACCACCCAGGCGCCGGGCGGCTGCGTGCCCAGCATCACGAGGGCGAACTCCTCGCCGCCGATGCGCGCCAGCAGGTCGCTCTTGCGGATGTGCGCCATCAGCGTCTGCGCGACCTCGCGCAGCACGAGGTCGCCGCCGTCGTGGCCGTGCTGGTCGTTGATGCGCTTGAAGAAGTCGATGTCGATGATCGCGAGCGACAGCGCGACGTTCATGCGGCGTGCGCGTTCCATCTCGCGCACCATGCCCGACTCGAACTCGCGCCGGTTGTTCAGGCCGGTCAGCGCGTCGGTGCTGGCCTCGCGCTGCAGCCGCCCGCGATACGCGAAGCTCTGGGCCGACAGCCGCTCGAGCAGGGCGCAGGCCGCCCACACGAGGATCACCACCGTGCCGAAGTGCGCCAACTGGTACACGACGTCGGCGGGCACCGGATGGCGCGGCAGGACCAGCGGCACGCTCAGCGCGGCCAGCCCGACGTTGACCAGCGAGTCGCTGGCGCGGGGCAGGGCGATCACGCCGAAGAACATCACGATCAGCAGCCCGGGCATCTGCAGCGCCGAATCCGGGCGCAGCGCGACGCCGATGGCGAGCTGCATCGCGTAGATGGCGCAGTACATCACCAGCGCCTGCGCGCGGAACGTCAGGCCGCGAACCTGTCGAACGGCGCCGAGCAGCAGCAGGACGAGCGCCCCGGCGGCCAGGCGGACGCTCGCGACCACGCCCAGGTGGCCGGGGTCGCGCATCTGGTCCCAGCCGACGAAGCCGGCGATCATCAGCACCGCGGCCACCACGATCGGCACGACCAGCGGATCGCGCACGTCGGACTGGGCCTGGCGGAACGCGGCCAGCTCGTCGGCGCTCCTGGCCGGCAGCGCGAAGGTCGCACGCAGGCGGGTCGGTCGGTCGGCGATCGCGTTCATGGAGAGGAGCTCGCGGGGCGCACGGCGCGCCTGATCTGCAGGCGATGTCCTGCCTTCGTGACATCGGCGTTCGGCGTCCACCCTGAATGCGGGCGATCCCGCACGGCGCGTGCCGGTCGCCCATCTCGCGCATTGCTGCGCGATCCCGGCGCCTATTTCGCCTGGGCGACGAAGCCGATGTGCGTGAGTCCGGCGTCCTGCACGAGCCCGATCAGCTCGGCCACGCGCCCGTACGGCACGCTCTGGTCGGCGCGCAGCAGCACGTCGGGCTGCGGCTGGCGGGCGGCGGTGCGCTGGAGGGTGCGCACCAGGTCGGCCTGCGTGACGACCTCGTCGCCGACGTGGAACCGGCCGTCGGCCGTGATGCCCAGGGCGAGTGCGGCGCCGCCGTCGTTGTTCTTCGCGGCGGGAACCTTGGGCAAGTCCAGCTTGAGGCTGGACGTCATCAGCGGCGCGGCGATCATGAAGATCACCAGCAGCACCAGCATGACATCGATCAGCGGCGTCATGTTGATGTCGCTCATCGGCTGCGAGGTCGGGTTGCGCTCTAGACGTCCGAACGCCATTTGATTCGCCCTGCGCGAAGCGCGCGAGATTGTTCAAGCTCTCGGGAAACGAGGATCGCATCCGAGCCGACCCGAACCCGCCCTTGGGGGGCAGCGACCAGCGGGCGCGTGGGGGCAGTCATTTGGCGGCGTCGAGCTGCATCTCGCGCAGGTCGTGCGCGAAGCCTTCGAGCTCGGCCTCGCACGCGGCCACGCGCTTGCCGAAGACGTTGTACGCCAGCACGGCCGGGATCGCGACGGCCAGTCCGGCGGCGGTGAAGATCAGCGCTTCGCCGACGGGGCCGGCGATCTTGTCGATGGTCATGCCGTTGCCCTCGGCCAGGCCACCCAGCGCGTGGAAGATGCCCCAGACGGTGCCGAACAGGCCGATGAACGGTGCGGTGGAGCCGGTCGAGGCGAGCACGACCTGGCCGAACTGCAACTGCGCCAGCCCGGCATGGAGGGCGTCGCGCAGGCGCCGGGTCAGTTGCGAGGCCAGCGCCGGCTGGGTCTCGAGGGTGCCGGCCGCCGGCTGCAGCAACGCGGCGTCGACCAGCGGCAGCAGCACGGCCTCGCGGTCGGTGGCGACCAGGCGCGTGCGGCCTTCGGCCACGCTGGCGGCGCTCCAGAAGGCGGCGACGCCGCGGTGGATGTCGAGGCTCGCGCGCCGAAGCAGCCAGCCCTTCCAGAGAATGATCACCCAGCTGCTGACCGACATCGCGAGCAGCAGCAGCCCGACGCTGCGGCTGATGGCATCGCTTTGACTCCAGAAGCCCAGGACTCCACCGGAGCCGTCCATCAGTTCAATCCCAGCACGTCGTTCATGTCGTACAGGCCCGGGCCGCTGTGCGCCAGGAAGCGCGCGGCGCGCAGGCTTCCCTGCGCGTAGGTGGCGCGGCTGGAACTCTTGTGGGTGATCTCTATGCGCTCGCCGATGCCGGCGAACAGGACCGTGTGATCTCCGATGATGTCGCCGCCGCGCACCGTCGCGAAACCGATCGTACTCGGGTCGCGCACGCCGGTGACGCCTTCGCGTCCGAACACGGCGTTATCGGCCAGATTGCGGCCGAGGGCCTTGGCGACGACCTCGCCCATGGCCAGCGCGGTGCCGCTGGGCGCGTCGATCTTGTTGCGGTGGTGGGCCTCGATGATCTCGATGTCGTAGCCGTGCGAGAACGCCTTGGCGGCCTGTTCGAGCAGCCGCATCACCACGTTGACGCCCACGCTCATGTTGGGCGACATGAACACCGCCGTGCGCTGCGCGCCGGCGCCGATCGCGGCCTTCTGCTCGGCGCTGAACCCGGTGGTGCCGATGACCAGCGCGACGCCGCGGGCGGCGCACGCCTCGAGGTGGCGCAGCGTGCCTTCGGGCCGAGTGAAGTCGATCAGCACCTGGCTGGCCGCCAGCACCGCGTCCAGGTCGTCGGTGGTCGTGACGCTGGTGGCGCGGCCGAGGAAGGCGCCGGCGTCCTGGCCGAGCGCCGGACTGCCCGAGACGTCGAGCGCGCCCGCGAGCGTGCAACCGGGCGCGTCGAGCACCGCCTCCACCAGCATGCGTCCCATGCGGCCGGACGCGCCGGCCACGGCGATGCGCAGGGGCGCGGAGCTCGCCGTCACCTGCCCGCTCACGGCGTCGTGGATTCCAGCGGGGGATAGGTGCGCGTCGCGCCGGCCAGCACGACGGCGGAAGCGGCGGGCGCGGCGACCGCCACGGGGGCGGGCAGCGCGGCGCGTTCGGCGTCGGTCAGCTCGAGCTTGGGCGTGGACGACGGCAGCTTCTTGCGGCTGATCGCGGCGACGAACTGGTCCTCGCTGGGCAGCACGGGGGCGTCGATCTTGAGGACCTGGTCCTTCTCGAACAGCACCACGAAGGAGCGCTGCTGGTCGTCGAAGCCCTGGCGGCGCAGCGTGAAGACGTAGTCCCAGCGGTCGCCGTGGAACGGGTCGGTGATCAGCGGCGAGCCGAGGACTTCCTTGACCTGCGCGCGCGACATGCCGGGCTTGACCAGCGAGATCTGCTCGGTCGTGACGACGTTGCCCTGCACCACGTCGGGCTTGTACGGCGCGACGAAGGCGATGAAGCCCTTGAGCGACGCCGGTTCGTTGAAACTGGAACACCCACCGAGCGCGGACGCGGCCAGCAGGCTGGCAGACAGGGGAAGGAACCGGGAGAAAACCGTTGTGCGCATCGACGAGGCTCGAAACCTGTGCCCAAACGAGGCAAAGGCTGGATATGATTGATCGATTCTAGTCTGCCCGCGCCCTGCGGAGCGGACCTTTGAAGTACTTGACATGACCCACGCCGAAGAACTCAAGAGCAGCGGCCTGAAGGCCACTTTGCCGCGCATCAAGATCCTCGAGGTCTTCCAGCAGTCGGTCGATCGCCACCTGACGGCAGAAGATGTCTACAAGACCCTGTTGAATGAAGGGTCGGACATCGCGCTGGCCACCGTCTACCGGGTGTTGATGCAGTTCGAGCAAGCCGGAATTCTCGCACGCAGCCATTTCGAGTCCGGCAAGTCGGTTTTCGAGCTGAACGAAGGCACCCACCACGATCACCTGCTGTGCCTGACCTGCGGCCGCGTCGAGGAGTTCTTCGACCCCGAGATCGAGGCGCGCCAGCGCGAGGTGGCGGCGTCGCGCGGCTTCGCGCTGCAGGAGCACGCCTTGTCGCTCTACGCCGTGTGCAAGCGCGAGAACTGCGAGCACCGGCCGGCGCCCAAGGTCAACATCCGCCACTCGCAGGGCTGAGAAAGCCGAGCGCAGAGCCGGCGCGCCCGCAGCTTGCGGCCTATTCGCCTCCCTTGGCCATCGCGTCCTGGTGGCGCTTGACGAACTCCTGGTAGGTGTCGATCCCGCGCAGCTGCAGGATCGTGTTGCGCACGGCCGCCTCCACCAGCACGGCGAGGTTGCGGCCGGCATCGACGGCGATCACCACCTTGCGCACCGGAATGCCCAGGATGTCGTCGTACATCGGCTCGTACGGCAGGCGCTCGAACTCGCGCTCCATCGTCTCCTTGCGCACCAGGTGCACGATGAGCTTCAGGCGCATCTTCCGGCGCACGGCGGTCTCGCCGAAGATCGCCTTGATGTCGAGCAGGCCGATGCCGCGCACCTCGAGCAGGTTCATCAGCAGTTCGGGGCAGCGGCCTTCCAGCGTGGACTGCGAGACGCGGTACAGGTCGACCGCGTCGTCGGCCACCAGGCCGTTGCCGCGCGAGATCAGCTCCAGCCCGAGCTCGCTCTTGCCCAGGCCCGATTCGCCTGTGAGCAGCACGCCCACGCCCAGGATGTCCATGAACACGCCGTGGCGCGTGGTGCGATCGGCGAACAGCTGGCTCAGGTAGGAGCGCACCAGGTCGATGACGTGGCCGGCCGAGGCCGAGGTCACGAACAGCGGGATCTCGGCGCGGTCGCACAGCGCGACGAGCTGGTCGGGCGCGCGCTCGCCGTCGGCGACGATCAGCACCGGCGGCTCCAGCGTCACGATGCGCTGGATGCGGCGTTGCTGCACTTCCTTGTCGGCGTTCTCGAGGTAGGCGACTTCGCGCCGGCCCACCAGTTGCACCCGGTACGGATGGATGTAGTTGAGGTAGCCGATCAGGTCGGCGGCCGAGCGCGCCTCGCGCACCGCGGCCTCGTCGAAGCGGCGCTCCGGATGGGCATGCCCCGCGATCCACTCCCACTTCAAGGCGGGCTGGTGTTCCTCAAACAGCGCTTCCGCACTGATGACGCGAGGTTTCATGCGGCGTTCAGGCGACCGATTTCAGGGGTTCCCAATCGGAGATGAGTCGATGCAGCGTGGCCGCGTCGACGTCGCCCTTCAGGCGTTCGCGCAGTTCGCGATCCGACAGCATCTCGGCGATCTCGGACAGGATTTCCAGGTGGCGTTGCGTGGCGGCTTCCGGCACCAGCAGGAAGATCAGCAGGCCGACGGGCTCGTCGTCGGGTGCGTCGAACGGGATCGGCTGCTGCACGCGCAGCACGGCGGCGAGCGGATTCTTCAGGCCCTTGACGCGGCCGTGCGGCACGGCGACGCCATGGCCCAGGCCGGTGGAGCCCAGGCGTTCGCGGGCGAACAGGTTGTCGGTGACCGTCGCCCGCGCGATCGCATGCTGGTTCTCGAACAGCACGCCGGCCTGTTCGAACACGCGTTTCTTGCTGGTAGCGTCCACGCCCACCTGGACGTTGGCAAGAGGGAGGATGGCAGCGAGACGGTTCATGAGCATTCCCGGCCGATGAGCCGAGGTTTCCGTGCGGCGCCCGGTGGTCCCCGGGCAGGAAAATCACCCGGCGATTCCCGGGGTCGAACAGACGATTATAGGAACCGGAAAACCGTGTGCGCACGTCGCGACCGCACCGGCTGCACTGGAGCGTCGCGATTGCTGCGACGCAGCAACAATTTCACGAAATCCAGGCCCTGTGAATGGAATCGGCACGCGGGAGGCGGTCTTGAGCGCGTCCGAAAGACCCTCATGCAGCATAGCCCAAACGAACAAAGCGGCCGAAGGCCGCTTTGCATGGATTGTGTCGGGTTGTCCGTGCGATCAGGTCGGCAGCGGCATTTCCGGGGCGACCTGGCGCTTGCCGGTCGCGTGGTGATGATCCTGCAGACGATCCTTATGGCGGACCACCTGGCGATCGAGCTTGTCCATCAACTGGTCGATGGCGGCATACAGATCTTCATGCGCCTGTTCGACGAAGATGTCCTTCCCCTTGACGTGGAGAGTGACTTCGGCTTTTTGTCGACGTTCCTTTTCCTTGAGATTTTCCACGGTGAGCAACACGTTCACATCGACGACTGCGTCGAAATGGCGCGTGATCCTGTCCAGCTTGGTCAGGACATATTCACGCAGGGCAGGTGTCACTTCCAGATGATGGCCGCTGATCGTCAGATTCATCAGTGCCTCCTTTCAAGCGAGAGTTGCGAAAGTGGCCCGGAACGGTGGTTTCCCGGGTCGACCGTGCCGGGCGGATCGGTCGACTGAGGCGCCCGGCACAAGCCCACTATGCTCCCCACCCTCCGGCTTGACCAGTCTCCCCAAGCTCGAAAAACCGGGCTATATTCACGTTCTATGAGGGGATGGCCTCCCGCCCGTCCATGCGCCAATCCAGGCCCTGCGCTCCCGGCTTCCGCCGGTCGAGCCGCCTGTCCGCAAGGCCTCAATCCCGCTGCAACGTGAACTGCACGACGTCGGTGTTGCCCGCGTCGAAGGCCGCCTCGCAGTACGCGAGATAGAACTCCCACAGCCGCACGAAGCGATCGTCGAAGCCCTGGCGCCGCACGTCGTCCAGGCGCGCGAGGAACGCGTGGCGCCAGCGGCGCAGCGTCTCGGCGTAGTCGGCCCCGAACGCGAAGCGTTCGGTCACGCGCAGGCCCGCGGCCTCGGCGTGCCGCACGAACAGCGCGGCGCTCGGCAACATGCCGCCGGGGAACACGTAGCGCTGGATGAAATCGGCCGAGCTCGCGTAGCGCTCGAACAGGTCGTCGCGGATCACGATGGCCTGCACGCAGGCCTTGCCGCCGCGCTTGAGCTGCGCGTGCAGCGTCCGGAAGTACGTGTCCCAGTATTCGCGGCCGACGGCCTCGAACATCTCGATGGACACGATCGCGTCGAACGGGCCGTCCGGCACGTCGCGGTAGTCCTGCAGGCGCAGGTCGGCGTGCTGCGCCACGCCCGCGTGCACGAGGCGCGCGTCGGCCCAGGCGAGCTGCTCGGTGGACAGCGTGAGGCCGATGACCTCGATGCCGGCGCGTGCCGCGGTCTCGGCCACGGCGCCCCAGCCGCAGCCGATCTCCAGCAGGCGCTCGCCCGGCCGCACGCCGGTGGCGGCGATCGCGCGGCGCAGCTTGGCGAGCTGCGCCTGCGCGAGCGGCTTCGAGCGGTCGCCCTCGAACCACGCGCTCGAGTAGTTCATCGTCTCGTCGAGCCAGAGCGCGTAGAACGCGTTGCCCAGGTCATAGTGCGCGCCGATGTTGCGGCGGCTGCCGCGGCGCGTGTTGCGGTTGCGCGCGTGCTGCAGGCGGTGCAGCAGCTGCCCCCACCACGAACCGTAGATGGCCTTCTCGATGACGTCGCGATTGGCCAGCAGCAACCGCAGCAGGTCGGGCAGGTGGGGCGTCGTCCACGCGCCGGCCAGGAAGGACTCGGCGAAGCCGATGTCGCCGGCGCGCATCGTGGCCGCGAACATCGACCAGTCGCGCACGTCGAGCGTGGCGTGCAGCTCGGCGTGCGACGCGCCCGTCGCGTGGTGCACGGCGCCGTCGGGCGTGTGCACGGTGAGCGTGCCGGCTCGCAGCCGCGGCAACAGGGCCAGGGCGGCACGGGCGGCAGCGGGGGCGCGCGTCGACTTCACGCGGGCGCCCGCGTCGCTGGACGGCGGGAACGTTCGGGAATTCATGCGGGATTTTCCGTGGAGCTCGCGGCGTCCGCTGACGGAGAACGGCGCGCCGAGGCGGTGGGCTGCGCGGCGCCGTCGGCCGGCGCGCCGCGCGTGACGGCCGACGCGGGTGGCGCCGGCTTGCCGACGATGGGCAGCTTCTTGAGCCACAGCCGCAGCGCGTGCCAATGGATGCGCGCGACGACCACCGCGGTCATCGCCGGCAGCGTCCACAGCGCGAAGCGCACGGCGGCGGGCGCCAGCGGCTCGATGCGGCCGGATACGCTGGTCAGCAGCAGCGGCGCCCCGTCCACGTGCAGCTCGATGCGCACGGCGGTGCGGCCGCGTTCGTCGCGCGCGGCGAGGTCGGTGCGCGTGAAGCGGAACGTGTACTCGCCGCGCGTCTCGCAGAACGGCGACACGTGGAACACCTTGGCCGCGGCGAGCGTGCGCCCGAAGTCGAGCGTGTCGCCCGCGAGCAGGTAGAAGTGGCGCTCGCCGAAGGTGTTGTTGACCTCGACGACGACGGCCGCCAGCGCGCCGTCGGCCCGGTGCGCGTACCAGAAGCTCACCGGCTTGAACGCGAAGCCGAACATGCGCGGCAGGCAGTGGAGCCAGACCTCGCCGCCGGCGTCGGCGATGCCGGCGCCTGCGAGCAACTCGTCGAGCCAGGCCAGGCTGTCGGCGCGGCCGTCGCCGTGGTCGGCGTCGCGGAAGCCGAACATCGACCGCCGGTTGCGCGCCAGCGTCGCGTCGGGCTGGCGGCGCAGCGAGCGCATCGGCAGCATCAGGAAGCAGGTCGGGTAGGCGAACGCATGTTCCACCGGCGCCAGGCGCGTATGGCGCACCTCGCCGAAGCCGATGCGCGCACGCAGCGGCGTCGCCTGCGCGTGCGCGGGCGTCACGCGGCCTCGCGCAACGCGGGCGCGCCGGAGTCGGGCGCCTGCGCGAGGCGTTGGCGCGCGAGGATCCGCTCGGCCGCCTGCTGCCCCGACTTCAGCCCGTCCTCGTGGAAGCCGTAGCCCGTCCACGCGCCGCAGAACCACACGTGCGACAGGCCCTGGAGGTCGGCGAGGCGGCCCTGCGCGGCGATCGCGGCGTTGTCGAACACGGGGTGCGCGTAGGAGATGCGACGGAGCACGGCGTCTTCGCGCGGCTCGTGCAGCGGGTTCAGCGACACGATGACCGGCTGCGTCCACGGCAGCGGCTGCAACTGGTTGAGCAGGTAGTGCAGGCAGACGTTGTGGTGGTTGCTGCCGGCGACGACGTCGCGCTCGTAGTTCCACGCGGCCCAGGCGGCACGGCGGCGCGGCAGCAGGCGCTCGTCGGTGTGCAGCACGGCCTCGTTGTCCTGGTACCCGATGGCGCCCAGCGTGCGACGCTCGTCGGTGCTGGCGTCGGACAGCAGCGCGAGCGCCTGCGGCGCGTGCGCGGCCAGCACGACCTCGTCGAACCACTCGATGCCCTCGTGCGTGCGCACGCAAACGCGCCCGCCGTGCGCGGCGCCGAAGCCGGCATCGCGCGAGAGGTCGCGCGCGATGCCCAGCACCGGCGTCGACAAGCGCACCTGGCCGACGCGCGTGGCGAGCTTGTCCACGTAGCGGCGCGAGCCGCCGGTGACCGTGAACCACTGCGGGCGCTCGCGCACCTGCAGCAGGCCGTGGTTGTGGCAGAAGCGGATCAGCGTGCCCACCGGAAACCGCAGCATCTGCACCGTGGAGCACGACCAGATGCAGCCGATCATCGGCAGCAGGTAGTCGTCGACGAACGCGGTGCCGAAGCGATGCGCGGCGAGGAATTCGTCCAGCGGCTGCGCCAGCTCGGCGTCGACGCCGCGTCGGGCCAGGGCCGTGGCGAGCCGGTTGAAACGCATCAGGTCCAGCAGCATGCCGTGGAAGCGCGGGCGCAACAGGTTGCCGCGATCGGCGAACACCGTGTTCAGGCTGGTGCCGCTCCATTCGAGCTGGCTGCCGTCGGCGCGCGGGGCCTGCACGGAGAACGTCATCTCCGACTTCGCCGTCTCGACGCCCAGTTCGGCGAACAGGGCGATCAGGCGCGGGTAGGTGCGTTCGTTGAAGACGAGAAACCCGGTGTCCACGCCGTGCGTGACGTCGCCGGCGGGGCCGGGCAGCGTCACGTCGACGGTGTTGGCGTGGCCGCCCAGGCGCGAATCGGCCTCGAAGACCGTGACGTCGCAATGGGGCGCGAGGCGATGCGCGGCGCCGAGCCCGGCGATGCCGGAGCCGACGACGGCGATGCGGGAACGGCTCATTCAGCCGCTCCGGCGCGGCGTCCGGCGGACGCCGAGGCATAAATATCGCTGCGCAGCGCCCCTGAGCGAACAAGGGAGGGAGGGAGGAGGAGAAGCGCTCGGGACGTTTCGAAGGAAGCCCGACGAAGCTGCGCAGCGAGGAAACCGGCCGACCCGCCGCGTCGTGCGCGGCGGTGCGACGGCGCCGAGGCCATCGCACAGTGGTTGGAAACGAATTCTGCGCCCGAAGTTCCTTGCCGGACAGTGGCTACCCCCTCGATTCGAGGGGGGTTTTGCCGCCCGCGACGAGGATTTGAAATCCGACAAGTCGATTGTTTGTCCAGGACAAATTGACGGAGATGGCGCGACATATGGGGATACTGTGCCAACGAGCTTGTCGAATGTCCAGGACAAGCTTTGAAATTTGCGTTCCAATCCGTCCAGGCCTGAGCAGGTGGCTGGTCTGTTTGGACGAATATGAATTTCACGGCTTGCATGTCATGGTTACGTCTGCGCCCCCTTCTTCGGATTCACCTGTCGCGCTGACCCCGCAGCGCCTGGATGAGCCCCTGTTGTCGATCGCCGCCGTCGAGCGCGAGACCGGCCTGGGCAAGGACACGCTGCGCGCCTGGGAGCGGCGCTACGGTTTTCCGGTGCCGCAGCGCGACGCCTCCGGCATCCGCGGCTACCCGCGCTCGCTGGTCGACCGCCTGGCGTTGATCCGCCGCGCCCTGCTGGCCGGCCAGCGGCCCGGACGCCTGCTCGCGATGGCCCCGGCCGAACTCGACGCCGTGCTCGCCGGCCTGGCCGCGCCGCACGCGCCGCACGCGTATGCGAACGCGCCCGGCCGCCCGGGCGAACTCGACGTCGCCGACGGCCTGCACGCCTTGCGGGCCGGCGGTGCGGAGGCGTTGCGCCATTGGCTGACACAGGGGCTGGCGCGCACCGGCCTGGCGGCGTTCGTCATCGACGGCGTGGCCCCGCTGACGATCGCGGTGGGCGAGGCGTGGCTGGACGGCCGCATCGCGGTCTACGAGGAGCACCTGTACAGCGAGGCCGTGCAGGCGGTGCTGCGCAGCGCGCTGGTGCCGTTCCAGGCCGGGCTGGAGACGCACGCCCCGCGCCTGCTGCTCACCACCGTGCCCGGCGAGGCGCATGGCCTGGGCCTGCTGATGGCCGAGGCGCTGATGACGCTGCAGGCCTGCCACTGCCTGTCGCTCGGCACGCAGACCCCGCTGGCCGACATCGTCGCCGCGGTCGCGGCGCATCGCATCGATGTCGTCGCGCTGAGTTTCTCCGCGAGCCTGCCGCCGGCGCAGGCACTGCCGGCGCTGGCGGCGCTGCGTGCCGCGCTGCCCGCCGCGGTGGAGATCTGGGCCGGCGGCGCCTCGCCGGCCCTGCGCGGCCTGCGGATTGCCGGCGTCCGCGTGATGTCCGCACTCGGGGAGATTGCCCAGGCCGTGGACGAATGGCGCGCCCGCCTGCCGGGCAATTGACCGTGATTCGCAAGGGTTGATCCGGCCCGTTGTCGACGGTCGTTCGGTATCCTCGGTCCTTTTGTCTTACTCACGAAATCTGGCACCGCTTAAAATCCGTGCCAGGAGGCTGACGCCAGCATGCTGTATCCCGAACTATTCAAACAACTCGAAGCCGTCCGTTGGGACATGGACAAGGACATCCCCTGGGACTCTTTCGACCCGACCCAGCTGACCGACGAGCAGGCCACGACGATCAAGATGAACGCGATCACCGAGTGGTCCGCGTTGCCAGCCACGGAGATGTTCCTGCGCGACAACCGCGACGACAGCGACTTCTGCGCGTTCATGAGCGTCTGGTTCTTCGAGGAGCAGAAGCACTCGCTGGTGCTGATGGAATACCTGCGCCGCTTCCGCCCCGAGCTCGTTCCGACCGAAGAAGAGCTGCATGCGGTGCGCTTCGAGTTCGACCCGGCGCCGGCGCTCGAGACGCTGATGCTGCACTTCTGCGGCGAGATCCGCCTCAACCACTGGTATCGCCGCGCCGCCCAGTGGCACACCGAGCCGGTGATCAAGCACATCTACGAGACCCTCGCGCGCGACGAGGCGCGCCATGGCGGCGCCTACCTGCGCTACATGAAGAAGGCGCTCACGCGCTTCGGCAACGAGGCCAAGGCCGCGTTCTCGAAGGTGGGCGTGCTGATGGCCAGCGCCCGGCGCACCGCGCAGGCCCTGCATCCGACCAACCTGCACGTCAACGCGACGCTGTTCCCACACGACACCATCCAGAGCCGCATGCCCGACCCGCAATGGCTCGAGGGCTGGCTCGACAAGCAGATCCAGTTCGACGCCGTGTGGGAGAACAAGGTCGTCGAGCGCATCCTGCACAACATGAGCCTGCTGCTCGAACGCAGCTTCGTCTCGGTGCAGGAACTCAATCGCTATCGCAAGGAAGTCACCGCGCTCGTCGCGGCGCGTGTCGCCCCGCCGGCCACACCGGATCCGCAGGCCGCCTGACCACAGGCGCCGCACGCCCCTGGCGAACCACGCCCGGCCAGTCACGAGCCGGGCGTTTTCTTTGGCGCATCCGGGGGTTTGTCCCGGGGCGGCGGGGCGGTGCATCGGGCCGTGGCGCCATGTTCGCGAACCTATAATCGCGCGGCTTTTGTTTGATGATTGGAGGCGCGCGCAAGGGACGCACGCCTGCAGTCGAAGGTCTTTCCTGCAGCCCGCGCCCCGAGGAATCCATGAGCGAAGAGCAACATCACGACGACGCAGAACACGAGTCCGGCATCAAGACCCCGAAGCAACTGATCACGGTGATCGCCGCTTCGATCCTCGTTCCCGTGATCGTGATCATCATGCTCACGCAGTTCGTCGCGTTGGACAACAAGAAGTCTCCGGGCAGCGAGGCGTTGTCCGCCTCCGCCGTGGCCGCGCGCATCGCGCCGGTGGCCAGCGACGCGGTGTTCGACGCCACGGCCGTCGTCATCCCCAAGACCGGCCAGCAGGTCTTCGAAGCCCAGTGCACCACCTGCCACACCGCCGGCCTGCTGGGCGCGCCGAAGTTCGGCGATGCCGCGGCCTGGGGCCCGCGCGTGGCCAAGGGCTACGACGCGCTGCTCACCTCGGCGCTGCACGGCAAGGGCAACATGCCCGCGCAGGGCGGCGGCGACTTCAGCGACTTCGAAGTCGGTCGCGCGGTGGTCTACATGGCCAACGCGGGGGGCGGCAAGCTGGCCGAGCCGAAGGCGCCGGCACCGGCCGCGTCGGCGGCCTCCGGGGCGGCCTCGGCGGCGCCCGCCGCGGCCTCGGCGGCGTCCAAGTAAGCCTGCCGACTCCAACAAAGGCCGCCCTCGGGCGGCTTTTTGCTGTCCCGGCGCGACCCGCTCACGCCGTCGCGGCCTCTCGCGGCGGGTGGCCGTCCCACAGGGCCGCGGGGCTCAGGCAGAAGCCGAAGCGCGCGGGCATCGCGTCGAAGTCCAGCGTCTGCGGCGTCCACAGCCCGGCTTCGACGGCGTCGGCGGCGGCCTCCATGTCCTGCGTATGCACGATGCCGAAGCCGGCGTCGGTCGCCAGGAACAGCCGGCCGCGTTCATCGACCCACGCCGATTCGACCGCCGCCGCCTGGCCGGTGTGCGAACGCACCGCCGGCGCGGTTCCGGCCCGCGCGGTGAGGCGCCAGACGTGCGGGGCCGCCTCCAGTTCCACGTAGACGCGTTGCGGCCCGTTCTGGAAGTACCAGGCGCCGTCGTGCGTGCCTTCGTAGTTGCGCTCGATGAACTCGCGCAACTGGCGATGCTCGATGCGGCTGCCCTTGGCGAGCGGGAACGCCCCGGTGGCCTGCGTGCGGTCGTCGCGCATGTACCAGTCGCCGCGCGCGTCGAGGGCCAGCCAGCCGGTGCAGGCCGGCACGTTGGGCCACTTCTTGAGTGCGGCGCGCACCATGTCGTCCATGCGGGTCTCCGGGAAGGCGTCGTCGGCCGGGCGCCGGCGGCGATCAGTGATTGTGGCCCTTGAGCCAGCCGAACACCGACGTGGGCATCGTCATCGCGCGGCCCGGGGGCAACGCGCCGTCGGCGAAGCCCACGTGGCCGCCGTGCCGGGGCTGCCACAGCGTGACGTGCTCGCCCACCTCCGACTGCTTGGGCAACGACTCGCTCGGCACGAACGGATCGTTGAGCGCGTTGAGCACGAGCGCCGGGATGCGGATGTCGCGCAGATGCGGCTTGGCCGAGGCGCGCGTCCAGTAGTCGTCGGTGTCGCGGAAGCCGTGCAGCGGCGCGGTGAACACGTTGTCGAACTCGTACAGGTCGCGCGCTTCGCGCAGGCGGCGCTCGTCGAACAGCCCCGGATGCTGGCGCAGCTTGGCCAGCGCCTTGGGCTTCATGGTGCCCAGGAACATGCGCGTGTAGGTGTGGCGCGCGAAGCCGCGGCCGATCGCGTGCCCGCCCGCGGCCATGTCGATCGGCGAGCACACCGCCGCCACGGCGAGCGCCTTGCGCGCGGCCGACTCGCCGGATTCCTCGGCCCAGCGCAGCAGCATGTTGCCGCCCAGCGAGATGCCCACGGCCAGCACCGGCCCGCCGCGGCGCTCCGACATGCGCCGCAGGATCCATTCGACCTCTTCGAAGTCGCCCGAATGGTAGGCGCGCGGCGCCAGGTTCAGCTCGCCGGAGCAGCCGCGGAAGTGCGGCACGGCGTACGACCAGCCCTGGTCGCGCGCGAGGCAGGCGAACGCCTTGGCGTAACCGCTCTTCGACGATCCCTCGAGGCCGTGGAACAGCACCAGCAGCGGGCGCGTCGTGGCGTCGCCGGCCGCGGCCGGCGGGTCGACGAGAAAGTCGACGTCGATGAAGTCCTGGTCGGGCGTCGTCCAGCGCTCGCGCCGGAATTGCGGCGGATCGCCGACGGTCGCGCGCGAGAACAGCGACGGCCAGATGGTTTGCAGGTGCCCGCCCGGCAGCCACCACGGGGCGCGGTGCGAGGCGACGGCGGGGGAGTGCATGACGGCGGACATCGGGAGAGCTCGAGGAAAAGGAGTATGAGCGCGCCGAGCAAGCGATGTGCCCGAAGGGATGCTCAATGGAGCACGGACGGGGTGTCGGTGATCTCGGGGATTTCGTCGGGCGCGCCGGGGCTCGCGTGGTGGGCCACCATGCGCCAGCCCTCGCTCGTCTTCACGTAGACGTTGGTGGCGACGCACCACCCGGTGCGCGGGCCTTCCACGGTGACGACGTCGATGCGCTCGAGCACGCTGTGAACCGCGCTGCCCATCGCGTGCACGCGCTTGACGTGCTCCGGGTGCACCGCGATGTGGCCGTTGGCGAACACCGCCTCGAACGCCGCGCGCACGGCCTGCGGGCCGACCACGCGCGCGCCGCCGGGGTGCACGCACACCACGTCGTCGTCGTCGGCCCAGACGGCCATCACGCGCTCCAGGTCGCCGTCGCGCAGCGCTTCGTAGAACTGGGCTTCGGCGTCCTCGGGCGAGGCGTTCAGCGCGGCCGCGCGGGCTTTCGGATTCGACATGCGGGAGCGTTCCTAGTTGAACACCACGGTCTTGCGCCCGTTGCGCAGCACGCGGTGCTCCACGTGCCAGCGCACGGCGCGCGCGAGGACGACGCATTCGACGTCGCGGCCGATGGCGGTGATGTCCTCGGGCGTCAGGGTGTGGTCCACGCGCTCGACGTCCTGCTCGATGATCGGACCTTCGTCGAGATCGGCCGTCACGTAGTGCGCGGTGGCGCCGATCAGCTTCACGCCGCGGTCGTGCGCCTGGTAGTACGGCTTCGCGCCCTTGAAGCTGGGCAGGAAGCTGTGGTGGATGTTGATCGCGCGGTTCTCGAGCGCGCCGCACAGCTCGGGCGACAGGATCTGCATGTAGCGCGCGAGCACGACGAGGTCGACCGACTCGCGCTCCACGATCGCCTGCACCGCCTGCTCCTGCGCGCGCTTGGCCTCGGCGCTGGCGCCCGGCGCGAGCGGCAGGTGGTGGAACGGCAGGCCGTAGCTCGCCGCGAGGTCGGCGAAGGTCGTGTGGTTGGAGACGATGGCCGGGATGTCGATGTCGAGCTGGCCGCTGTGCCAGCGAAACAGCAGGTCGTTCAGGCAGTGGCCGTGCTGGCTCACCATGAGCAGCACGCGCGGGCGGCGCGCCAGCGAGTGCAGTTGCGAGTCCATCTCGAACTGCTGCGTGACGTTGGACAGCATGCGATCCAGCGTGGCCGTGTCGGCCAGTTGCGGCGGGGCCTCGAAATGCACGCGCATGAAGAAGCGGCCGGTGGCGCCGGGGCCGATCAGGTCGCCGAACTGCTGCGAATCGATGATGTTGCAGCCGGCCTGGAAAAGCAGGCCGGAAACGGCGTGCACGATGCCCTTGGTGTCGCGGCACGACAGCCGGAGGATGAATTCGCGCTCGCGAGAGGGGGAGGCCTGCATGCCCGGCATTGTAATTAGCCGCGCCGCGAGCCTGGTTGGCCGCGCGCATCGTCGCGAACCGGCGATAAGCAGGCCTGTTCCCGCCTTGGCCCGGCGTCCATGCGACCTACCATGGACTTGTCCCCGTCACCTGACCGGCTGCCCGCGCGTTTCGCGGCGGCTCGCCAGACTCCCACTGTCGGGCACGCGCATTGCCAAACTGCCCTTCGCCACCCGCACACTTCCCCAAAGACCCCGATGCACTCCGTCCGCCTGCTGTTGTCCCGCGCCGCCGGCGCCTGCTCGCTCGCCGTGCTCGGCGCGTGCGCCGCGCTGCCGACGATCGCGCCCGACACCGCCGAGGCGGCCGGCACGTCCGGCGTGCGCATCGACGGCGCGCACGGGCCGCTGTCGCCCGCCGCCGAGAAGCGCGTCCTGGCGCGCTTGCAGGCCGCGGGCCAGGACACCGACATCTTCGAGCGCCATCTCGCCTACGAGCAGGAGATCGTCGGCTCGCCGCTGTCGGCCGGCAACAAGGTGACGCTGCTGCAGGACGGCCCGTCCACCTACCAGGCGCTGTACGCCGCGATGGCGGGCGCGAAGAACTCGATCGACATGGAGAGCTACATCATCGAGGACGACGAGGTCGGCCAGCGCTTCGCCACTGAGCTGAAGGCGGCGCAGGCGCGCGGCGTCGTCGTCAACCTGATCTACGACGGCGTCGGCTCGCTCGGCACGCCCAAGGCCTACTTCGACGACCTCGCCGCGGCCGGCATCAACACGCTGCAGTTCAACCCGGTGGATCCGCGCCAGGCCCGCACGGGCTGGGACGTCAACCAGCGCGACCACCGCAAGCTCACGATCATCGACGGCCGCACGGCCTTCGTCGGCGGCATCAACATCAGCAGCGTCTACTCGGGCGGCTCGTTCAGCCAGCGGTCGAAGGAGCGGCCGGGCCACGGCCAGAAGGTGCCGTGGCGCGACACCGACCTGCAGATCGAGGGCCCCGTCGTGGCCGACTTCCAGAAGCTGTTCATGGACACCTGGGAGCGCCAGAAGGGCAAGCCCGTGGCGAGCGCCGACTATTTTCCCGAGATCGGCCGCCAGGGCGACGTCGTCGTTCGCGCCATCGGCGGCACGGCCACGGAGCCGTACAGCCAGATCTACGCGACGCTGCTGTCGGCGATCCGCAGCTCGTCGACCTCCATCCTGCTCGCCAACGCCTATTTCGACCCCGACCCGCAGTTGCTGGGCGCGATCCGCGATGCGGCCCGGCGCGGCGTCGACGTGCAGCTGCTGCTGCCCAGCGTCAGCGATTCCTGGCTCGTGATGAGTGCCGGCCGCCGCCACTACGGCGAGCTGCTGGAGGCGGGCGTGAAGATCTACGAGCGCCAGGGCGCGCTGCTGCACGCCAAGACGACGGTCATCGACGGCGTCTGGTGCGCGGTGGGCTCCACCAACCTCGACTGGCGCAGCTTCCTGCACAACGACGAGATCGACGCGATCGTGCTGAGCGCCGCGTTCGGCGACCAGATGCGCGCGGCGTTCCAGGCCGATCTCGCGCTGTCGGAGCCGCTGACGATGGAGAAGTGGTCCAATCGAGGGCTGAAGGCCCGGCTGCAGGAAATCACCGCGGGGATGTGGGAATATTGGCTATGAGCTCTCAACGACGCCCCTCTTCCCGCAGTCCGGCGGCCCGTCGGCTGCGGCCGGCGATCGCGCTGTGCGCCGTCCTCGCGTGCGCGGGCACCGCGCAGGCGCAGGACGCCGAGACGCTGCACGCGAAGTTCGATTCGCTGCAGGACAAGCTCACCCACAACGCCTACGGCCGCCCGCTGGTGCTGCAGTCGACGCAGTCGTCCGATCGCCTCGAGGGCGAGGTGTACGCGCGCGTCGACCAGCCCTACGCCATGGTGCAGAAGGGCCTGCAGGGCACCGACAACTGGTGCGGCATCCTGATCCTGCACCTGAACGTGAAGATGTGCCATGCGCAGCCGGCCGGCCTCGACATGGCGCTGGGCCGCAAGTACGACCAGCCGGTGGACGACGCCTACAAGCTGCACTTCGACTACAAGCCGGTGGCCAACGGCGCCGACTACCTGCGCGCCGAGCTGACCTCGGGCGACGGCCCGCTCGGCACCAAGGACTACCGCATCGCCGTGGAGGCCGCCCCGCTGGACGCCAACCACACGATGCTGCACATGAGCTACGCCTACGGCTTCGGCTTCACGGCCCGCGTGGCGATGAACGCCTATCTGTCGACGGCCGGCAGCGACAAGGTGGGCTTCAGCACCGACGGCAAGGACGCCGACGGCAAGCCCAAGTACGTCGGTGGCGTGCGCGGCCTGGTCGAACGCAACACGATGCGCTACTACCTCGCGATCGACGACTACGTCTCCGCGCCCACGCCCGCCCAGCTCGAGCAGCGCCTGAACACCTGGTTCGACGCCACCGAGCGCTACCCGCGCCAGTTGCACGAGGTCGAGAAGAACGACTACCTCGTGATGAAGCGGGAAGAGGCCAAGCGTTAAGAACCCGCGCTCCCGCGCGGGACGCGCGTGCGCGCGGCGGCGCGACAATGGCGCGATGCATCGCACCCGCACCGTCCCATGACCATCGCCCCCTACCTGCGCGAGATCGGCCGCGGCAAGGACGGCGCGCGCTCGCTCACGCGCGAGCAGTCCGCCGACCTGATGGCGCGCCTGCTGGACGGCCAGGTGGGCGACGTCGAGGCCGGCGCGTTCGCGATCGCGATGCGCATCAAGGGCGAGACGCCCGGGGAGCTGGCCGGGTTCATGGACGCCGTCGCGCCCCGCTTGCTGCCGCTGCCCGCGCCGCCGGCGGCCGGCGCCGTGGTGCTGCCCTCGTACAACGGGGCGCGCAAGCTGCCCAACCTCGTGCCCCTGCTCGCCCTGCAGCTCGCGCGCGAAGGCCTGCCGGTGCTGGTGCACGGCCTCGAGGAGGATCCCGGCCGCGTCACGACCGCCGCGGTGTTCGAGGCGCTGGGACTGCCGGCGGTGCGCGACGCCGCCGGCGTGGCCGCGCGCTGGGCCGCCGGCATGCCGGCGTTCATCGCCACCGGCGACCTGCATCCGTCGCTCGCGCGCGTGCTGGCGCTGCGCCGCCTGATCGGCCTGCGCAACCCGGCGCACTCGCTGGCCAAGCTGCTGCCGGCGCTCGGCGCGCAGCGCAACGCGGTGCGCGTCGTCAACCACACGCATCCCGAGTACGCCGCCAGCCTCGGCGAATTCCTCGCGCTGACGCAGGCCACGGCGATGCTGATGCGCGGCACCGAGGGCGAACCCGTGGCCGATGCGCGGCGCTGCCCGAAGCTCACGGCCTTTCTCGGCGGCGTGCAGCAGCCGGCGCTGTCGATCGAGGCGCAGGGGGGCTCGCTGCAAAGCGTTCCGGAACTCCCGGCGGCCATCGACGCCGGATCGACGGCGGCCTACATCCACGCGGTGATGGCCGGCGCGAAGCCGTTGCCCACGCCGATCGCCACGCAGATGATGGCGTTGCGCGCGCTGGCGGACGCCGGCCGCGACTAGGGCCGGCGCTCAGGCCGAGGGCAGGCTGACCCGGAAGATCGAGCCGACGCCCAGCACGCTTTGCGCGGTGATGCGCCCGCCCATCAGCTGCGCGAGCGACTGCGACAACGCCAGGCCCAGCCCCGCGCCCGAGATGCCGGACGCCTCGCGCCCGAGGCGGTTGAACGGCTGGAACAGGCGCGCGCGGTCGCTGGGGCTGATGCCGTGGCCGGTGTCCTCCACCTCGATGTGCCACTCGTCGTCGGCCGCCTGCGCCCGCAGCGTCACGCGCCCGCCCTTGCGGTTGTACTTGACGGCGTTGCTGAGCAGGTTGGTCAGCACCTGGCGCAGCCGCGTCGGGTCGGCGCGCACGATGGCGGCGGCCTGCAACAGCGCGGCGCCGGCGTCGGGGTTCTCGTTGACGACGGTCACGCCGCTCGCGTCGGCCTGCGGCCGGCACCACGCGGCGCAGGATTCGAACAGCGGCGCGAGCGCTACGTTCTGCAGGTGGATCGGCAGGTGCGCGGCCTCGGCCAGCGACAGGTCGAGCAGGTCACCGATCATGGCCAGCAGGTGGTCGCCGGCCTCGTGGATCATGCGCACCTGCTGGCGCTGCACCGGCAACAGGGCCAGCGCCGGATCGGTGCCCAGCAGCTGTGCGAAGCCGAGCACCGCGTTCAGCGGGGTGCGCAGCTCGTGGCTGATGCGCGAGAGGAACATCGTCTTGGCGCTGTTGGCGGCCTCGGCGGCGAGCCGGTCGCGCTGCGCCTGCTCGAGCTCGCGCAGCAGGGTCGCGTCGGTCTGCGTGCCGAACATGCGCGTGGGCCGGCCGTGGCGATCCCATTCGACGATGCGGCCGCGCTCCTCGATCCAGCGCCATTGGCGGTCGGCCCCGCGTGCGCGGTAGACGACGCGGTACATCGGTTCCTCGCCCCGCACGTGCGCGCCGAAGGCCTTGTCGATCAGCGCCTTGTCGTCGGGGTGGACGATGCGATCCCAGTCGCCCTGCGTGTTGCCCAGCGTGTTCAGCGGGTAGCCGAGCATGCGCTCGCCTTCGTCGATGTCGCCCAGGACGTCGGTGGCCATGTCCCATTCCCACACGTAGGTGCCGGCCTCGTGCATCGCGGTGCGCTGCAGCGCGAGGGAGCCCGGCAGCGCGTGGCCGGCGTGCTCGATCAGCCCGGCGAGCAACGCGGCGGCGGCATCGCGCGCAGGGGCGAGGCGGTCGCCCCATTCGTCGATGTCCAGTCCGGCCGGCAAGGGCAGCCGCAACTCGCCGACGATCGTGCCGGAGTGGCGGCAGGGCCAGGCGGTGGACGGGGGCGTCCCCGCGAGCGGGACGGCCCCGCGCACGGGCGGGTGCGCGTGGATCGGCGGCATCGAGAGGTCGCCGTCCGGCGGCTCCGGCCACAGCCAGCACTCGCTGCCGGTGAGCGAAGCCAGCGCGCGCACGAGGGTGGCGAGCGCGTGCGCATGATCGCTGCGGCGCGCGTGATCCAGCAGCGCGGCATAGGCCAGCGCCCTCACCTGGTCGAGCGTGGGCGCCGACGCGCCGGCCCCGGCGGCGTCAGCGGGCGGCGCCGGCGGGAAGGTGCCGGCGCCCGCGGTCAATGTCCGGCCGCGATCTTCACGCCGGCGGCGAGCTGGTAGGTCGTGCCGCAGTACGGGCAGCGGCCGCGGCCTTCATGGCTCAGGTCGATGAACACCTTCGGGTGGCTGCTCCACAGCGGCATCTTCGGATTCGGGCAGAAGACGACGCCGGGGCCCTGCAGGTCGCTGGCGGTGACTTCGACGATGGACGTTTGTTCGGTCATGGGGTGCTCGGGATTCTTGAAGTTCTTGATCAGACGGCCGTCAGCCACTCGGCGTACTTGGGATTGCGGCCGTTGACGATGTCGAAGAACGCCGTCTGGATCTTCTCGGTGATCGGGCCGCGCGAGCCCGCGCCGAGCTCGATGCGGTCGAGTTCGCGGATCGGCGTTACTTCCGCGGCCGTGCCGGTGAAGAAGGCCTCGTCGGAGATGTAGACCTCGTCGCGGGTGATGCGCTTCTCGACGAGCTTCAGGCCGAGGTCCTGGCAGATCGCGAAGACGGTGTTGCGCGTGATGCCGTTGAGCGCGCCGGCCGACAGGTCGGGCGTGTAGACGACGCCGTTCTTGATGACGAAGATGTTCTCGCCGGCGCCTTCCGACACGAAGCCGCTGGCGTCGAGCAGCAGCGCCTCGTCGTAGCCGTCGTCCACCGCCTCGGTGTTGGCGAGGATGGAGTTGGTGTAGTTGGACACCGCCTTGGCCTGCGTCATCGTGATGTTGACGTGGTGGCGCGTGTAGCTGGAGGTCTTGACGCGGATGCCGCGCTTGAGGCCTTCCTCGCCCAGGTAGGCGCCCCAGGCCCAGGCCGCGACCATCAGGTGGATGGTGTTGCCCTTGGGGCTGACGCCCAGCTTCTCGGAGCCGATCCAGGTGAGCGGGCGCAGGTAGCCGCTCTCGAGCTTGTTCTCGCGGATGACGGCGCGCTGGGCGTCCATCACCTCCTCGACCGTGAACGGGATCTTCATGCGCAGGATCTTGGCCGAGTTGAACAGCCGCTCGGTGTGCTCGCGCAGGCGGAAGATCGCGGGGCCGTTGACGGTGTTGTACGCGCGCACGCCCTCGAAGGCGCCGCAGCCGTAGTGCAGCGTGTGGGTCAGGACGTGGATCTTGGCGTCGCGCCAGTCGACGAGCTTGCCGTCCATCCAGATCTTGCCGTCGCGATCGTCCATGCCCATGGGAGTGCCTCGAAGAATATTGGGAAAACCCGAATTCTACGAGTCCTGCGTGTCCGCCGGGCGGTCCGGCGCCATGCCTCAGAATTCCGCTCCAGATGCCGTCCGCGAACCTCCAGCTCGATCACTCCGACCACCGTGCCGCGGCGCCGCTGCCGTTGCGCCTGCTGGCGCACGACGTGGACATCGCGCTGAACGTGGGCGCGCTGTTCCGCATCGCCGACGCGCTGGGCGTGGAGCACCTGCACCTGTCGGGCACGTCGCCGTTGCCGCCCGATCCGAAGATCCGCAAGATCTCGCGTTCGGCGGAGCGGCACGTCGCCTGGTCGCACGCGACCGATCCGCTGGAGACGGCCGCCACGCTGAAGGCGCAGGGCTGGCGCCTCGTCAGCCTGGAACTGAGCACGCAAAGCATCGCGCTGGACACGCTGGCCGTGGCGCCGGGCGACCGGATCTGCCTGGTCGTCGGCGCCGAGAACACCGGCGTGTGCCAGGCGTTGCTCGACATGTCGGACGTGACGGTGCACATCCCGATGCGGGGGCACAACTCGTCGATGAACGTGGCCAACGCCTGCGCGATCGCCGTCTACGAAATTGCACGCCGGCTCGGCGCCTGAGCCTCGGTCCGGCCCACGCAGCCCGTGGCCAGCGCATCGGCCCAGTCGCCGCGATCGTTGGACTGGGCCCGCGCGACCGCGGCCGGCCAGTCGTAGGGCGTCGTGCGAAGCTGCACGTGCCAGGCGCCGTGGCGATCGCGTTCGGCCAGCGCCCAGCGGGCGTCCGGCGAGCCGTTCTCGATGACGTGCGGCAGCGGGTGGGCGTCGTCGTAGGCCTGCACGCCGACGCTGCCGGGATTGACGACGCGCGGCCCGCCGGGCACGGCCATCGCGCGCTGGACATGCGTGTGGCCGCACAGGACCAGCGTCGCGGCGAGGCCGGAGCGCGAGCCGCCGGCCGGGGTCTCGGCGGCTCGCGCGCTCAGTTCGGCCGCGGTCGCGGCGCGCACGCCCGGCTGGCCGTCGACGCCGAAGCCGCTGGTGACGGTCTCCATGAAATAGACCAGGTCGCTGGCCGGCGTGCCGTGGCACAGCAGCACTTCATCGTCGACCCACTGCGTGGCGGGCAGCGCCGCGAGCCACGCCCGTTCGGGCGCGCCCAGCGCGCGGGCCGCGTACGCGTCGGACGCCCCCATGCGCGCGACGTCCGGCCCCAGCGCCTGGCGCTCGTGGTTGCCGGCGATCGTGCGCCAGCGCGCGGGCTCGGCCGCCGCGCGCGCCATCAGCCACTGCACGGTCTCGCGTGGCCACAGCGGGCCGGAGGCGATGTCGCCGAGGTTGACCACCAGCGCCGGCGCCGCGCGCTCGATCTCCGCCCACACGGCCTCCAGCGCGGGCAGGTTGCCGTGGATGTCGGAGACGATGGCGATGCGCAACGACGTCATTTGGAGGGATGGTACTGCGGGCCCGGCCCGCTACGATATGCAGGGCCGGCCGGCGAGGCCGCCGCACTCGCACCCTTCACTGGAATCCGCATGCCCCTCTTCGACACCCACACCCGCATCGCGGCCAGCCTCCACATCGTGCTCGCCGTCCTGGCGCTTCTCGTGCTGCTGGTGTTGGCGGCGATCGTCGGTGCGTTCGGGGCGCTGGGTCCCGATATCGGCATCGATCGCCAGATCGCCGACTGGGTCGGCGGGATCGGCATCCTGCTCATCGGCCTGTTCGCGTTGCTGCCGATCCTCGAGATCGTCGGGGCGGTGTTGCTGCTGCGCGGCAGCGACACGGGTCGCGTCTTCACCATCGCCTTCAGCGTGCTGAACCTGATCAACATCCCGATCGGCACGGCGGTCGGCGTCTATTCGCTGTGGGCCTTGCTGCGCGAGAAGCCGCAGTTGCCGCCCGCGCCGATGCCGACGCCGGCCGGTGCGCGCCAGCCCTACTGACGGCGGCCTGCGCGACAACGTCGAGGAGCCGGTTCGACGGCGACGTTGCGGTCCGGCGCGTCGCACTCGGCATCGCCGCGTCGCGCTCAGAGTCCGCGCAGCACCTCGATCGCCTCCTCGATCCGCTCCACCGCGTGGATGGTGAGCCCCTCGACGGGCTTCTTCGGCGCGTTCGCCTTGGGCACGATGGCCACCGAGAACCCCAGCTTGGCGGCCTCCTTCAGCCGATCCTGGCCGCGCGGCGCCGGCCGGACCTCGCCGGCCAGCCCCACCTCCCCGAACGCGAGGAAGCCGCGCGGCAGCGCCCGGTTGCGGATCGAGCTCTGGATGGCCAGCAGCACCGCCAGGTCGGCCGCCGGCTCGCTGATGCGCACGCCGCCCACGGCGTTGACGAACACGTCCTGGTCGCCGGTGGACACGCCCGCGTGCCGATGCAGCACCGCCAGCAGCATTGCCAGCCGGTCGCGATCGAGACCCACCGACAGCCGGCGCGGGCTCGGGCCGCCTGCGTCGACCAGCGCCTGGATCTCCACCAGCATCGGCCGGGTGCCTTCCAGCGTGACCAGCACGCAGCTGCCGGGCACCGGCTCGCCATGGGTGGACAGGAAGATGGCGCTCGGATTGGCGACGCCCTTGAGCCCGCGCTCGGTCATCGCGAACACGCCGATCTCGTTGACGGCGCCGAAGCGGTTCTTGAACGCCCGCACCAGGCGGAAGCTGGAATGGGTGTCGCCCTCGAAGTACAGCACCGTGTCGACGATGTGCTCCAGCACGCGCGGGCCGGCCAGGCTGCCGTCCTTGGTGACGTGGCCCACCAGCACGATGGTGCAGCCGCCCGACTTGGCGGTGCGCGTGAGCTGCGCCGAGCACTCGCGCACCTGGGCCACCGAGCCGGGCGCCGACGTGAGCTGCTCGGAGTAGAGCGTCTGGATCGAGTCGATGACGCAGAACGCCGGCTGCTCGGCCTCGATCGTGGCGAGGATGCGTTCCAGGTTGATCTCGGCCAGCACGCGCACGTGGGCGCCCGTGAGGTCGAGGCGGCGCGAGCGCAGCGCGAGCTGGGCGCTCGACTCCTCGCCGGTGACGTACAGGACCTTCATCTGGCTCGCCAGCGCATCGACCGCCTGCAGCAGCAGGGTGCTCTTGCCGATGCCCGGGTCGCCGCCGATCAGCACCACGCCGCCGGCGACGATGCCGCCGCCCAGCACGCGATCGAGCTCCTCGATGCCGGTGGGCGTGCGCGCGATCTCGCCGGCGTCGATGTCGGCCAGCGTGGCCACCGGCTGGCTGCGGGTGAGCGCCTGGAAGCGGTTCTTGCCGGCGGCGGCGCCGGTGGGTTCGCCCAGGCCTTCCTCCAGCGTGTTCCAGGCCTCGCAGTGCGGGCAGCGGCCCAGCCACTTCGGGTTGGTGCCGCCGCAGGCGGAGCAGGTGTAGACGGTCTTGGGTGCAGCCATCGGCCCATTGTCGTCTACTGTTGAAATCCACAGGTTGGCGAATCGATCGATTTTGAGCTGAACGCAGGCTGAATCGCGCGTTTCACCCGGCCGGCTCGTCATTGTCGCGCTGCCAGAATTGCGCGGACGGGCAGGATGCGCCTCGAGAACGCGCCCACCGGACACGACAACGAACAGGTGCGACTCGCGGACCCCTTGCGGCCGCACCGGCAAACCAGCAACAAGGGGGAGGGAGTTTTCCATGAGCAAGTTTGCCGCCGCCCGCCTGGGCGCCCTGGCCGTCGCCGCCGCATTGAGCGGCTGCGCCACGATCGTCGGCCATCCGACCCAGGCGATCCCGATTGCGAGCACGCCCAGCGATGCCGCGATCACGATCGTCGACGAGGCCGGCGTCGAGGTCTTCAAGGGCGCCACGCCCACCACCGTCACCCTGAACAAGAGCACGGGCCACTACTGGGGCAAGAAGTCCTACACCGTGACGATCGCCAAGGCCGGTTTCTCGAGCCAGGCCATCCCCATCACCGCGAGCGCCAACGGCTGGTACCTGGGCGGCAACCTCGTGTTCGGCGGCGTCATCGGCTACTTCGCCGTCGATCCGTTCAACGGCAACATGTACACGCTGTCGCCCGAAGCGGTCAGCGCGACGCTGGGCGAGAAGACGGCCCACAACAACACGGCCACGGACGGCAGCATCGTCGTGATGCTGGTCCAGGACGTGCCGGCCGCGCTGCGCGACCAGCTCAAGCGCGTCAACTGACGTCGCTGCGGGGGCTAGGATGCCGGGATGACATCCACCCTCGCCGTCCGCCACGCCACGCCCGACGACCTCGACGCGCTCGCCCCGCTGTTCGACGCCTACCGCCGCTTCTACGAGCAGCCGGGCGACGTCGCGCTCGCCAGCGCGTTCCTGCACGCGCGCATGGAGCGCGGCGAGTCGACGGTCCTGGTGGCCGAGGCCGACGGCCAGATGCTGGGCTTCTGCCAGCTGTATCCGACCTGGTGCTCGGTGGCGGCGGCGCGCATCTTCGTGCTGTACGACCTGTTCGTCGATGCCGGCGTGCGGCGCGCCGGCGTCGGCCGGGCGCTGATGCGGGCGGCGCAGGACTTCGGCCGCGCGGCCGGCGCGGTGCGCCTCGACCTGAGCACGGCGCACACGAACACGCGGGCCCAGGCGCTCTACGAGTCGCTGGGCTGGCAGCGCGACGACCTCTACCGGACCTACAGCCTGTCGCTCGCAGGCGACTGAGAAACCCCGCGGGCGCGCCGGACGGCCCGCATTCGTTCATCATGTCGACCCCGCCCCGGAGTCCCGCATGACCCTCGCCACCTGGATCACCTTCTTCCTCGCCTGCTGGGCGATCAGCCTGTCGCCCGGCCCGGGCGCCATCGCGGCCATGAGCGCGGGCCTCAACCACGGTTTCCGCCGCGGCTACTTCATGGTGTTCGGCCTGATCCTGGGCATCTGCACGCTGCTGTGCATTGTCGTGGTCGGACTCGGCGCGCTCATCTCGGCGTCCAACACGGCGTTCACGGTGCTGAAGTTCCTCGGCGCGGGCTACCTCGTGTGGGTCGGGATCTCGCAATGGCGCGCCAGCGACAGGCCGCTGGTGGCCGACACCGACGCGCCGGTGCTGACCCGCAAGCAGCTGGTGGTGCGCGGCTGGGCCATCAACGCGACCAACCCGAAGGGCGCGGTGTTCATGGCGGCCGTGGTGCCCAACTTCATCGACCCGTCGCGCCCGCTGCTCCCGCAGTACCTGGTCATCATGGCCTCGCTGTGCTTCACCGACCTGGTCGTGATGGCCGGCTACGTGGGGCTGGCGTCGCGCGTGCTGCGCGCGCTCAACGAGCCGCACCACGTGCGCCTGATGAACCGCTGCTTCGGCGGCCTGTTCGTCGTCGCCGGGACGCTGCTGGCCACGTTCCGCCGCGCCGCCTGATGCCGGAGACCGCCATGACCGCCGACCTCCTCGTCATCCTCACCGGCGCGTCGCGCGGCCTGGGCCAGGCGATGGCCGCGCAGTACCTGGCCGACGGCGCCTTCGTGCTGGGGCTGTCGCGCCGCGAGTCCAGCGGGCTCGCGCCGTCCGGCGCGGGCGGGCTGGAGCAATGGCCCGCCGACCTGGCCGATCCGTTGCCGGTGGCCGAGCGGCTCGCCACGTGGCTCGCCGGCTTCGAGCGCCGCGCCACCGGCCGCCTGCCGTCGCGGGTGCGCCTGATCCACAACGCCGCGATGCTCAGCGAACCGGGCGACGTCGCGGGCAGCGCCCCGGACGATCTCGCCCGCAGCCTGCGCATCGGCCTGGAGGCGCCGGTCGCGCTGACCGCGACCTTCCTGCGCGCGACCGCGCACTGGTCGGCGTCCGACCGCCGCGTGCTGTTCGTCTCGTCCGGCCTGGGCCGCCGCCCGATGGCCGGCAGCGCCGCCTACTGCGCGCAGAAGGCCGGCCTCGACCACTTCGCACGCGCCCTCGCGCTCGAGGAGGGCGCCCGGGCGAACGGCGCGCGCGTGGCCTCGGTGGCGCCGGGCATCATCGACACCGACATGCAGAAGCAGCTGCGCGGCGCCGATGCGAGCCGCTTTCCGGAACAGGCGACGTTCGCCGGCTTCCACAGCAGCGGCGCGCTGGACAGCCCGGCCACGGCCGGCGCCAAGGTGATCGCGCTGCTGGAGCGCGCGGACTACGGCGCGAACCCCGTGACCGACGTCCGCGGCTAGGCGGTCAGGCGACCACGGTCACCGGGACCCGCAGCGCCAGCGCGCACATCAGCTCGTAGCCGATCGTGCCGGCCGGCTGGGCGACTTCATCGATCGGCAGCAGCGAGCCGGCGGGGCCGTTGCCCCACAACGTGACCTCGGAGCCGAAGCCGGCGCCGGGCACCGGCGTGAGGTCGACGGTGATCATGTCCATCGACACCCGGCCGACGATGCGCGTGCGCACGCCGTCCACCAGCACCGGCGTGCCCGTGGGCGCGTGACGCGGATAGCCGTCGGCGTAGCCGCAGGCGACCACGCCGATGCGCATTGGGCCCGCGGCGCTGAACGCACTGCCGTAGCCGACGGTGTCGCCGGCCTGCAATTGCTGGACGCCGATCAGCTTGCTGCGCAGCGTCATCGCCGGCCGCAGCTTCCAGTCGGCGATGCTGCGCTCCGGGTAGTCGGGCGCGCTGCCGTAGCTCATGATGCCCGCGCGCACCCAGTCGCCGCCGATGCGCGGGGCCTTGGCGAGCGCGTCGGCGCCGTGGCGCAGCGTGGCGGCGCTGTTGGCGAGCGTGCGCTCGCCGGCCATGTCGGCGGTGGTGGCCTCGAACACCGCCAGCTGGTGCGCGACGCCGCGGTCGCCGTCGGCGTCCGAGAAGTGCGTCATCAGCGAGATCTCGTCGACCTGCGGCAGCAGCTCCAGGCGCGCCCGGGCGCCGCGGAAGGCGGTTGGCGTGAAGCCGAGCCGGTTCATGCCGCTGTTGAGTTTCAGGAAGACCCTGTGCGGTGTGTGGGTCTTGTGCTCCGCGAGCCAGTCGATCTGCTGTTCGCAGTGCACCGCGTGCCACAGGCCCAGGCGCGAGCACAGCTCCAGGTCGCGCTGCTCGAAGCAGCCTTCCAGCATCAGGATCGGGCCGCGCCAGCCGAGCGTGCGGATGCGTTGCGCCTCGTCGAAATCGAGCAGGGCGAAGCCGTCCGCTCCTCGTAGGCCATCGAACGCTCGTTCTATTCCGTGACCGTAGGCATTGGCCTTGACGACGGCCCAGACGCGCGCGTCGGGCGCCGCTTCGCGGGCTCGTCCGATGTTGTGGGCGAGGGCTTCGGTGTGGATCAGGGCTTCGATGGGACGGGGCATGCACGAATTCTGCCAGCGCGTCCGCGCGAGGGCCGTGAGACTTCGTTCACGGAGGCGAAACCGACCCGCATGCTATAAAGCCGCTCGCCCTTTGGAGAGATTTCCCAGGCGCGGGGCCTCTCGGGGTGGCCTCGACGCCGACGATGCCGAACGAATGAAAAGAGGTTTCTACACCATCATGTCGGCGCAGTTCTTCAGCTCGCTGGCAGACAACGCCTTGTTCGTCGCGGCCATCGAGCTGTTGAAAGGCGCCGGCGCGCCGGCCTGGCAGCTCACGGCGCTGGTGCCCATGTTCGCGCTCTTCTACGTGGTGCTGGCGCCGTTCCTCGGCGCGTTCTCGGACGCCGTGCCCAAGGGCAGGGTGATGTTCTACGCGAACACCATCAAGGTGCTCGCGTGCCTGATGATGCTGTACGGCAGCCACCCGCTGATCGCCTACGCGTTCGTCGGCCTGGGCGCCGCGGCCTACTCGCCGGCCAAGTACGGCATCCTCACCGAGCTGCTGCCCACGTCGCAGCTCGTGAAGGCCAACGGCTGGATCGAAGGCCTGACGATCCTGTCCATCATCTTCGGCGCCGCGCTCGGCGGGCAACTGGTCGGTCCGCGGATCGCCCCGCACCTGCTGGCCGTGCAGATCCCGGGCGTCGACTTCGGCATCCACACGGCGGCGCAGGCCACCGTGGCGTTCATGGTGCTGCTCTACGTGATCGCCGCGGGTTTCAACCTGCGCATCCCGCGCACCGACACGCCGCTGGAGCCGTTTGGGGGCAAGGCGGTGGAGCTGGTGCGCGACTTCAGCCAGTGCAACGCGCGCCTGTGGGACGACAAGCTGGGCCAGATCTCGCTGGCCACGACCACGCTGTTCTGGGGCGTGTCGGGCAACCTGCGCTACCTCGTGCTCGCGTGGGCCGGCGTGGCGCTGTTGTACGACACCCCGCACGCGACGGTGCTGCTGCTGCTGGTGGGCCTGGGCACGGCCGCCGGCGCCATCATCGCGTCGGTGACGGTGCGCCTCGAGCGCGCCACGAGCGTGATCCTGCTGGGCGTGGCGCTGGGCGTCTCGGTCGTCGCGATCAACGCGATGCACAGCGTGTGGGTGGCCGGCCCCTTCCTCATCGTGCTGGGCGCCATCGGCGGCTACATGGTGGTGCCGATGAACGCGCTGCTGCAGCATCGCGGCCACAACCTGATGGGCTCCGGCCGCTCGATCGCCGTGCAGAACTTCAACGAGCAGGCCGCCATCCTGGGCCTGGGCGCGTTCTACTCCGCGCTGACGCGGGGCGGGTTGCCCGTCTTCGGCTCGATCGCGATCTTCGGCGTGTTCGTCGCGATCACGAGCTGGCTGATCTACCGCTGGCACCGGCGCAACCTCGTGAACCATCGCGAAGAAGTCGAGGAGCTCCTCGAGATCGCGCGCAGCGACAACCATTGATCGTGACATGACGACCGCCACGCTCCCGCGGCCCCGCTCCGCGGGACCGGTGCTCGCCCTGCTGGTCAACGCCTTCGTGTGGGGCGTGTCGTGGTGGCCGTTTCGCCACCTGCAGGCGATGGGCCTGCATCCGCTGTGGGCCACGACCCTCATCTACGTGCTGTCGGCGCTCGCGATCGTCGCCTGGCGGCCGGCCGCGCTGCGGCAGTTCTTCGGCCACCCGGCGCTGTGGCTGATCTTCGTGGGCTCGGGCGCCACCAACGCCACCTTCAACTGGTCGGTGAGCATCGGCGACGTCGTGCGCGTGGTGCTCCTGTTCTACCTGATGCCGCTGTGGTCGCTGCTGCTGGCCCGCGTGATCCTCAAGGACAAGCTCACCGCGAGCGCCGTCGTGCGCGTGGCGATGGCGCTGGCCGGCGCGGCGCTGGTGCTGTCGCACGGCGCACCCGCCGACGGCGGTTCCGGCACCCGGCCCGCGGCGATCCTGCCCGACGTGCTGGCGCTGCTGGGCGGATTCGCGTTCGCGCTGAACAACGTCATGCTCAAGCGCGAGTCGGCGCAGCCCGAGGAAGGGCGCGCGCTGGCGATGTTCCTCGGCGGCGCGGTGGTGGCGGGCCTCACGGCGGCCGGGCTTTCGGCGAGCGGCGTGGCGGGCGTGTCCTGGCCCGGCGGCTCCACGACCTGGCTGCTGCCGGCCCTCGGGCTGTCCATCGCGTTCATGGCCTCCAACCTGTGCCTGCAGTACGGCGCGGCGCGCCTGTCGGCAGCGGCCACGGCGGTCGTGATGCCTTGCGAAGTGCTGTTCGCCGCGCTGACTTCGGTGTGGTGGGGCGCCGCCACGCTGCACGCCACGGTGCTGGCCGGCGGCGTGCTGATCCTTGCCGCCACGCTGGCCAGCGTGCTCGAAAAGCCCTGAAGCCGGCCCGTGCTCGTTCACGCGCATGGGCGAGCGGGGCGCGCCGGTCTACCATCCGACCCACCTCTGCAGGAGAACCCATGTCCGCCAAGTCCTTGTACGATTTTTCCGCCACCTCGATCCAGGGCCAGCCGGCCGACTTCGGAGCCCAGCGCGGCAAGGTCTTCGTGATCGTCAACACGGCCAGCAAGTGCGGCTTCACGCCGCAGTTCGCCGGCCTGGAGCAGCTCGCGGCCGACTACAAGGACCGCGGCCTGGTCGTCGTCGGCTTCCCGTGCAACCAGTTCGGCAGCCAGGATCCGGGCGCCAACTCGGAGATCGAGAGCTTCTGCCAGCTGAACTACGGCGTCACCTTCCCGATGATGTCCAAGGTGGACGTCAACGGCGCCAAGGCTGACCCGCTGTGGAAGTGGCTGAAGGCCGAGAAGCCGGGCCTGCTGGGCATCGAGGCGATCAAGTGGAACTTCACCAAGTTCCTGGTGGGCAAGGACGGCCACGTCATCAAGCGCTTCGCGCCGACGGAAGACCCGGACAAGATGCGCGCCGACATCGAGGCCGCGCTCGCGGCATGACAGCCTGACGCGTTCCGCTCCCCGCCCCCGAGGGGGTTCGTGGGGACGTGCGGCAGTCCAGTGGACTGACGAGCGCCTCACGAACGTCGGCTCGCTCCGGAGCGGCCGAGCGCGCGCCGACGAGGGGCCGACACCCCGGCCAGCCTCAGACCACGGCAGGGCTGGGCCACCGTGCGATCTCCAGCACCCGGTAGCGGCGCGCGATCCAGCCGCGCGCGGCCCACTGCGCCAACCACTCGTTGGCCGTCTGGCGCGACACGTTCGCGCGCGTCGCGAGTTCGGACTGCGTCAGGCGCATCGTCCACAGGTCGGCCCGTACCGGCGTCGCGCGGCCTTCGCTGCGCAGGTGTTGCAGCGCGATGCACAGCCGCTCCTCGGCGCCGCGATGGCGGGCGGCCTCCAGCAGCTTGAGCGTGCCGTCGAAACGCCGCGCGAACTCGCGCAAGAGCGCGCGCGCGAAGCCCGGCACCTCGTCCATCAGCCACGCGTAGGCGGCCGGACCGATCACGAGCAGACGGGTCGGCTCCAGCGCGAGCGCCTCGTAGGCGGACGGCAACCCGGCCACGAACGAGGCCAGCCCGAACGTGCGGCCGGGTTCGACGTTCTCCACCACCGACAACTGCCCCTGTGCGCTGGAGAAGCGCGCCTCGACGCAGCCGGCGAGCACGCCGTACAGCGCCGGCGTGGCGCCGCCCTGCGCGAACAGCGTCGCGCCGGCGGCCAGCTTGCGCGTGCGCAGGCGCGACTCGGCCTCCGCCCACTGGCGCTCGGTCCAACGCACGTCGGGGAAGTTGAGGTCGAACAGGGCGCGGACTTCGGGGCTCATGCCGCAATTGTCGGGTGATTGACAATTCGACGTCCAGCCGAGGACTACGCTCGGGCCATCGTCACTCGACATCCCGCTTCCATGACCTTCGAAAACGATCCCGCCCTCGTCGCGCGCCTGCAGTCGAGCTTCACCCGATTCGCCGAGCAGGATGCCTTCCTCGACGATCCGCTCTACGTCGCGATCACCGCGTCCGTGGCGAAGCGCGCCGACTGGGCCGCGATGCTGGCCGCGGCGCCGGCCACGCAGCGTTTGCCCATGCTGTGGCTTGCCGCGCTCCAGGATCGCGTGCTCGCGTGCGTCGATGCCGGCGAGCGACCGCCGCTGGCCGATTACTTCGCCAGCGCCGGCGAGGCACGCGCGCCCGACGCGGCGCTGGCCGGTCACCTGGAAGAATTCATCGACCGCGAGCGCGCCACGCTGACCCACGCCATGGCGACCCGCTCGACGCAGACCAACGAGATCGGCCGCAGCGCGGTGCTGTGGCCGGTCCTGCAGTCGCTCGCCGAGCGCTCCGGCCAGCGCCGCATCGCCCTGCTGGACGTCGGCTGCAGCGCGGGGCTGAACCTGGGCGTCGATCGCTGGCGCTATCGCTATGTCGACGACGCCACCGGCGCGACGATCGCCACCACGCCCGCCTCGCGCGACGCGCGCGCGCCCGAGATCGCGTGTCGCGTGCTCGCGGGCGCCCGCCCGGCGAGCGCGGCCGAGCCGGAAATCGTCCTGCGCCGCGGCATCGACGTGAAGCCGATCGACATCGACGACGCCGCGGAAGTTCGCTGGCTGCGCGCCTGCCTGTGGCCGCACGACGCCGAGCGCCGCGCGCGCTTCGACGCCGCCGTCGCGATCGCCCGCACGCAGCACTGGCCGTTGGCCGCCACGGCCGACGCGGCGGCCGCGATCGTCGACTGGCGCGCGAGCCTGCCGGACGACGTGATGCCCGTCGTGTTCAACAGCTGGGTGCTGTCGTACTTCGACGCGCCCCTGCTGCGCCGGCATGTCGACAGCTTGCTGGAACAGGTCGCGCATCGCGGCGTCGCC
>FTJN01000837.1_pt4 | contig 37834 bp, 30 predicted proteins | sample 1658361 | NCBI WGS metagenome assembly FTJN01 (sample SAMEA3914819, study PRJEB12502) | metagenome | biome: forest; material: soil | place: Canada | collected 2010-06-26 | depth 0.3 m
GGAGCAGGTGGTGCGGATCCGCACCGGTGAGACGGACGAAGCCGCGGTCTGAGCGTCGAGATCCTGCCGCACCACATCTTCCGACCTGTCGGGAGCAGGTGGTGCGGATCCGCACGGGCGAGACGGACGAAGCCGCGGTCTGATCCTCAGATCGGATTGAAGTCCGGCCGGCCAGGCGGCGCCAGCGCCGCCTCGTCGCGCAGCGTCTGCAGCAGTCGCCGTGGATCCGTGTCCACGCGCAGCCGGTTCACCTGGGCCGCGTCGACGAAGCCCGCGTCGCGCGTGTGCGCGAGCAGCTCCAGCAGCGGCCGGTAGAAGCCGGCGGTGTCCAGCAACCCGATCGGGCGCGCGTGGTAGCCGAGCTGCTGCCAGGTCCACGTCTCGAACAACTCCTCCAGCGTGCCGAGGCCACCGGGCAGCGCCACGAAGGCGTCGGCGGCCTGCGCCATCTGCAGCTTGCGTTCGTGCATCGTGTCGACCACGCGCAGCTCCTGGATGCCGCGATGGCCCAGCTCGCGCGCCACGAGGCGGCGCGGGATGATGCCCAGCACCTGCCCGCCGGCGGCGAGCGTGGCGTCGGCGACCGTTCCCATCAGGCCGGCGTGGCCGCCGCCGTAGACGAGGCGATGGCCGGCCTGGCCGAGGGCGGTGCCGAGCGCGTGGGCGGCCTCCGCGTAGCGTGGATCGGCGCCGCGGCGCGAGCCGCAATAGACACAGAGCGAGAACATGGCGCGATTGTCGCCCGTGCGGGGCGCGCCTGTGCGCGCACGGGGCCTTATTGCGGCAGCGGCGCCGCGGGCAAGGCCGTGACGATGGCCGTGTCGCACAGCCAGTCGTGCCAGAACTGCCGGCTCGGGTGGAGCAGGGCGCTGAGCGCATACAGCACGACCCAGCCCGCGACCAGGCCGAAGATGGCCCAGGCGTTGGGCAGGTGCAGCGTGCCGGCCAGCGCGAGCGGCGGCACGAACCAGATCCAGGCGGCGAGATAGCGCGCCAGCGCGCGGCGCGGCGTCAACGGCAGGCCGCGGTCGGTGACGAGGCGCAGGTGCCAGGTCTTCATCGGCAAGGTCTGGCCGGCGCGCGTCCACAGCCCGATGAAATACAGGCCCAGAACGACGAAGCAGACGGCCATCAGGCCGGTCCGCTTCTCGATGCCGCTGGTCTGGTGGACGGTGACGCCGTAGACCGTTCCGGCCACCGCCAGCACGCCGAACAGCAGCACGCCTTCGTAGAGGAAGGCGGCCATGCGGCGCACGAGGGGCGCGGCGACGAGGCGTTCGTCGCGAGGAGAGACTGCAGCGCTGCCCGTGGCGGGAGTCGCCGCCGGATCGCTCATCGGTGCACGGGCGCCGGCGCCGACGCGGCCGTGCTCGCGACGGTCGTGTGCTTGGGCAGCAGCGTGGTGCGGTCGACCGAGTTGGGGCCGGCGGCGATCTTCGGGGCGCCGTCGTGCTGGTGTGCCGGCGGCGCGGCACGGCGCGTCAGCAGCGTGGTGGTGACGCCGGGGCGCTGCGGGGCGGCCGGGGCCGAGCCGGCCGCGGTGCGCGCCGGGGCGGCCGTGCCGACGACGTTGTTCTTGGGCTGCACGGTGTCCAGCGGCGGCGGCATGTGGCGCCGCACCGCCGCGACGTTGGCCGACGCGGCGCTGGACGGCGCCGCGGTGCGCTTGGCCGCCAGCTCACGCTTCTTCTCGTCCGGCAGCGCCTGGTAGGCCTGCCAGCGGGCATCGCGCTCTTCCTTGGAGAGGTTGCGCGTCTCCTGGAAGTTCATGCGCGCCTGCGTGCGCTCGGCCACGGTCATGCGGGCCCATTCGCCCATGCGCTGGTTCGCGCGCTGCTGCTCGTCCGGCGCCATCTTGGGATAGCGGCCGGCGACGTCCATCCAGCGCTCCTTGCTGCGGGCATCGAGGCCGTTCCAGTCGCCCGACAGCGGCGCCAGCACCTTGCGGTGTGCCGCGCTCAGGTCGGCCCAGCGGGGTCCGCCGGCCTCCGGCTTGGCCTGCACCGGTGCGGGGGCCGCGGCGGAGGGCGGAGCGGCGACGGCCGTGGAAGCGCAAAAGCCCGCGGTCGCGAGCAGGGCCGCGACGGCGAGCGATTCAAGAAGGCTTGGGAACGGGGAACGCGACAAGAATCCCTCCGTCATTCCCGATTGGTCTTGAGGTACTCCGCAAAACCAGGATCCGTATAGGCGGCCGGCGGCAGGTCGTCCGCCAGCAGGGCGGCGTCCACCTCGGCCACGGCGGCGATCTGCGCCTTGTCGTGGACGTGGGCGATGCCCGCCAGGCCCAGCACCAGCAGCGCCAGCGGGGCGGCCGAACCGAGCTTGAACCACCAACCGAGCGGATTGGCCAGCGTGGCGGTGCTGCCACGGCCAACGACGACCGGGCCGCCGGCGGTCTGCACCTGGCGGCGCGCGGCCTGGGCGCGCACCAGCGCCTGCTCGCGGGCGAAGCGCAGGCGCTCGCTGATGTCCGGGGCCGTGGACTGGGCACGCTCGCCAAGCAACGACGCCACGCGCACGCCGAAGCGCGCCTCCATGCCGTCGCGCTGCGCGGTGGAGTAGGTGTTGTTCGTGGTCTTGGTCATGGTGCTATTCCCTTGGCTTTCAACGCTTTCGCCAGCGCGTGGACTGCGCGCGAGCAATGCGTCTTGACGCTACCTTCCGAGCATCCCATCACGGATGCGGTCTCTGCAACGTCCAGTTCCTCCCAGTAACGCAGCAGGAAGGCTTCGCGTTGACGCGCGGGAAGCTCACCGACCTCTCGTTCAATCAATTGAAGGATTTGATCCCGCGATACGGAATCTGATGCACTTTCAGTGCCAACGTTCCCTTCAATGCCATCCAGCATCTCCAGGATGTCGAAATCGCCGTCCTCGTCGCCACCGCCGAAATCCGAGAAGTTGTGGACGACGGCGTTGCGCACCTTCTGGCGCCGGAACCAGTCCATTGTCGCGTTGGACAGGATGCGCTGGAACAGCAGTGGCAACTCGGCGGCGGGCCGGTCGATGTACTTCTCGGCCAGACGAATCATCGAATCCTGCACGATGTCCAGAGCGGAGTCGTCGTCGCGCACGGCGAAGGCCGTGCGCTTGAACGCGCGTTTCTCGACGCTCTTGAGGAAGTCTGAAAGTTCTTTGTCGGTGGCCAAGGTAGGGGGGCAGAAGCGGCGGCGCGCCCTGTCTGATGACGCGGCGGATTATGTCATTGCGCCACAGTCGGGCAATGCGGGGGTTACCGGCGGTTGCCGCCGTGCGCGTCGGTTCGGCGCGACGAAGGGCCTGGTTCGGCACGCAAAGAGTGCAGTTGCCGAGCAGAAAGAGGCCGATCGGTGCAATAATGGTGCTTCGCACAAATGCGAGCTGGTCTGAAAGCCGACCCGAAAGCGGGCACCGGCAGTCGTCGATCTTATGGTTCTGAATCCGCCTCACGAGGGCGAGAAGAGGAGCACCAATGGTTTTTCGTCAGAGAAATTCACAGAGGTTCCAAATGGAAATGTCCACTGCGGACGTGAAGCGCAATGCTTCCGTGAGTCCGCCGGGTGCTTCGCACTCCAACACTCCCCACTCGAATTCCGCCCAGGATCCGAACGGATCCGAGATTCTCGTGCGCTGCCTGCAGGCCGAGAACGTCAAGTACGTCTGGGGCTACCCCGGCGGCGCGGTCCTCTACATCTACGACGCCCTGTACAAGCAGGAGTCCATCCAGCACGTGCTGGTCCGCCACGAGCAGGGCGCGGTGCACGCCGCCGACGGCTATGCGCGCGCCACCGGCGAGGTCGGCGTCGCGCTGGTCACGTCCGGCCCGGGCGTCACCAATGCCGTCACCGGCATCGCCACGGCGTACATGGACTCGATCCCGATGGTGATCATCACCGGCCAGGTCCCGACCCCGGCGATCGGCCTGGACGCCTTCCAGGAATGCGACACCGTCGGCATCACGCGCCCGATCGTCAAGCACAACTTCCTCGTCAAGGACGTGCGCGAGCTCGCCTCGACGCTGAAGAAGGCCTTCCACATCGCCCGTACCGGCCGCCCCGGCCCGGTGGTGGTGGACATCCCGAAGGACGTCTCCCAGCACACGACGCCGTTCGTGTATCCCGACCACGTCGAGATGCGCTCGTACAACCCGGTCAAGAAGGGCCACGGCGGCCAGATCCGCAAGGCCGTGCAGCTCCTGCTCAACGCGAAGCGCCCGTACATCTATTCGGGCGGCGGCGTGGTGCTGGGCAATGCGTCGCCCGAGCTGCGCGAGCTGGCCGACATGCTCGGCTATCCGGTCACCAACACGCTGATGGGCCTGGGCGCGATGCCCGCGCTCGATCCGAAGTTCCTGGGCATGCTGGGCATGCATGGCACGTACGAAGCCAACATGGCGATGCAGAACTGCGACGTCCTGCTGGCCATCGGCGCGCGCTTCGACGACCGCGTGATCGGCAACCCGGGGCACTTCGCCTCGGTCGAACGCAAGATCGTCCACATCGACATCGACCCGTCGTCGATCTCCAAGCGCGTCAAGGTCGACATTCCCATCGTGGGCGACGTCAAGGACGTGCTGCAGGAGCTGATCGCGCAGTTGCGCGACGCCCAGCAGCGGCCTGACGCGGCCGTGATCTCCCAGTGGTGGGGCCAGATCAACGAGTGGCGCCGCAAGGACTGCCTCGCCTACAAGAAGAGCCCCGACGTCATCAAGCCGCAGGCGGTCATCGAATCGCTGTGGGAGATGACCAAGGACAAGGACGTCTACATCACGTCCGACGTCGGCCAGCACCAGATGTGGGCCGCGCAGTACTTCCGCTTCGCCGAGCCGCGCCGCTGGATCAACTCCGGCGGCCTGGGCACGATGGGCGTGGGGCTGCCCTACGCGATGGGCATCAAGCTCGCCAAGCCGGACGCCGACGTGTTCTGCATCACCGGCGAGGGCTCGATCCAGATGTGCATCCAGGAGCTGTCGACCTGCCTGCAGTACAAGACGCCGGTCAAGATCGTGTCGCTGAACAACCGCTACCTCGGCATGGTGCGCCAGTGGCAGCAGCTCGACTACAACGGCCGCTACTCGCACAGCTACATGGACGCGCTGCCCGACTTCGTCAAGCTCGCCGAGGCCTACGGCCACGTCGGCATCCGCGTGACGCGGCCGGAGGACGTCGACGCGGCGCTGCGCGAGGCGATCGCGTTGAAGGATCGCACCGTGTTCCTGGACATCCAGACCGACCAGACCGAGAACGTCTGGCCGATGGTCAAGGCGGGTCGCGGCATCAGCGAGATGCTGCTGGGTTCCGAGGATCTCTGACGGACGTCCGTCGAAAGTCGCACGACAGGCCGCGGGTTACCGCCCCGGCCGGAGCGTGCGGCCAGTAGCGGATTTCCCGATCCTCGCGAGATATTTCTTCGTTTTGGCGCTGCGTCGCAGTCCCGGTGGTTACCGCCTCCGGGGTGAGCTCCGCGGCGAAGGAAGACAAGCATGAAACACATCATTGCGGTGCTGCTCGAAAACGAGCCGGGCGCACTGTCGCGCGTCGTGGCGCTGTTCTCGGCCCGCGGCTACAACATCGAGAGCCTGACGGTGGCGACCACGGAAGACCCGTCGCTGTCGCGCATGACCATCGTCACGACCGGCTCCGACGAAGTGATCGAACAGATCACCAAGCACCTGAACCGCCTCATCGACGTGGTCAAGGTGGTCGACCTGACCGAAGGCCAGTTCACCGAGCGCGAGCTGATGCTCATCAAGGTGCGCGCGGTGGGCAAGGAGCGCGAGGAGATGAAGCGCATGGCCGACATCTTCCGCGGCCACATCGTGGACGTCACCGAAAAGAGCTACACCATCGAGCTCACGGGCGACACCTCCAAGCTCGACGCCTTCATCGTGGCGATCGACCGCACGGCCATCCTCGAGACCGTGCGCACCGGCACCAGCGGCATCGGCCGCGGCGAACGAATCCTGCGTGCCTGACAGTTCCGTCCGGCCCGCATCCCATCACCGTTTTTTGACGACGACGAAAGAAGAGAGCACATCATGAAGGTCTACTACGACAAGGACACCGATCTTTCCCTCATCAAGGGCAAGAACGTCGCGATCATCGGCTACGGCTCGCAAGGCCATGCCCATGCGCAGAACCTGAACGACAGCGGCGTCAAGGTGACCGTCGGCCTGCGCAAGGGCGGCGCGTCCTGGGACAAGGTCGCCAAGGCCGGCCTCAAGGTGGCCGAAGTGGCCGAGGCGGTCAAGGCCGCGGACGTCGTCATGATCCTGCTGCCCGACGAGAACATCGGCGAGGTCTACAAGAACGACATCGAGCCGCACATCCGCGAAGGCGCGTCGCTCGCGTTCGCCCACGGCTTCAACGTCCATTACGGCCAGGTCACGCCGCGCGCCGACCTCGACGTGTGGATGGTCGCGCCGAAGGCGCCGGGCCACACCGTGCGCAACACGTATACCCAGGGCGGCGGCGTGCCGCACCTGGTGGCCGTCTACGCCGACAAGACCGGCAAGGCGCGCGACCTGGCGCTGAGCTACGCCGCGGCCAACGGCGGCGGCAAGGCCGGCATCATCGAGACCAGCTTCCGCGAGGAGACCGAAACCGACCTGTTCGGCGAGCAGGCCGTGCTGTGCGGCGGCGCCGTCGAGCTGATCAAGGCGGGCTTCGAGACCCTGACCGAGGCCGGCTACGCCCCCGAGATGGCCTACTTCGAGTGCCTGCACGAGCTCAAGCTGATCGTCGACCTGATCTACGAAGGCGGCATCGCCAACATGAACTACTCGATCTCCAACAACGCCGAGTACGGCGAGTACGTGACGGGCCCGAAGGTCGTCACCGAGGAGACCAAGAAGGCCATGAAGCAGGCGCTCAAGGACATCCAGACCGGCGAATACGCCAAGAGCTTCATCCTGGAGAACCGCGCCGGCGCCCCGACGCTTCTGTCGCGCCGCCGCCTGAACGCCGAGCACCCGATCGAGGTGGTGGGCGAGAAGCTGCGCGCGATGATGCCGTGGATCAAGGCGAACAAGCTGGTCGACAAGTCGAGGAATTGACGGCCCCACGGTCGCCCGCGCTCCCTGTCCCGGAAGCCGCAGCGCCGGATGCGTGCCCAGGCCACTTCGGTGGCCTTTTTCTTGGTTCATCGCCGATCCGCGGGGAAAGATCCGCCCGCTGGAGAAAGCGGTCATCCCGCGCGCAGTCGCGGGATCCACCCCGGCCGAGCCGCTCATCGCCAGTGCAGGTCGAGCCCCGTGCCAGAGCCCGGTACGCGTGGATCCTGCGACTGCGCGCAGGATGACCGGCCGTGCGCCGAGACACCCGCAGATCGGCGATGAGCCCTTTTCTTTGGGTGCGTCACGCGAGGCGTCTCCGGCCCTGCGGTATCCTCGGCGCCCATGAGTTTCTTTCCGATGACTGCGGCGACCGCCGCGCCCCGAAGCGCTTCGCGATGAACGAATTGACCCCGCTGCACGACGAAGACGACGGCGACGACGACGTCCACGCGGCGCCGCGCCCGCGCCGCAAGGGCGTCTACATCCTCCCCAACCTGTTCACGCTGGCCGCCCTGTTCGGCGGCTTCTACGCGATCGTGATGGCGATGAACGGGCGCTACGAGCAGTCGTGCTACGGCGTGTTCTGCGCGATGGTGCTGGACAGCCTCGACGGCCGCGTGGCGCGCATGACCAACACGCAGAGCGCGTTCGGCGCCGAGATGGACAGCCTGTCCGACATGGTCAGCTTCGGCGCCGCGCCGGCGCTGATCGTCTACGAGTGGGCGCTCAAGGGCCTGGGCAAGGCCGGCTGGGGCATCGCGTTCTTCTATTGCGCGTGCGCCGCGCTGCGGCTGGCGCGCTTCAACACCAACCTCGCGGTGGTGGACAAGCGCTACTTCCAGGGCCTGCCCAGCCCGGCCGCCGCCGCGCTGGTGGTGAGCTTCATCTGGGTCGTCGTCGACAGCCAGGGCTATTCCGACGTCAACGGCGACAGCGTGCTCGCCTGGGCCGCGGCCGCGACCACGTTCTACGCGGGCGTGACCATGGTCGTCAACGTGCCGTTCTACAGCTTCAAGGACCTGAGCCTCAAGCGCTCGGTGCCGTTCATCGTGATCGTGCTGATCGCGCTGGCGATCGGCATCATCACGCTGTACCCGCCGCGCATCTTCTTCGCGATCTTCTGCCTGTACGCGCTGTCCGGCTACCTGGTCTATGCCTACAAGCGGGCCAAGGGCAAGCCGGTGAGCGCGATCGCGCTGTCCACCGACGAGCCGGACGAGGTCGGGCTGCATCGCTAGGCGCGCGCGAGCGCAACCCCACGCGCGCGCGACCGCGCGGGATCTGGTTGAATCGGCTGGCCCCCGAACTCCTTCGTCAGGACCGCCGTGATCGACTTCGCCACCCTGGCCACCTTCGTGGCCGTCGTCTTCGGACTCTTCCTCGTGCCCGGGCCGGCCGTGCTGCTCGTGCTCACGCGAACCGCGCAGGGCGGACGCCGGGTGGGTGTCGCCACCGGGGCCGGCATCGCGGCGGGCGACCTCGTGCACACGCTGCTGGCCGCAGTCGGGTTGTCGGCGTTGTTGATGACGTCGGCGCTGGCGTTCGGCGTTGTCAAGCTGTGCGGCGCTGGCTATCTGCTCTGGCTGGGCGTGAAGGCGTTCATGGAGAAGCCGTTGGCGCCGTCGGCCGCCGCCGATGGTCCCGCGTCGCCGGCCGTGTCCGCCCGGCGGGCGTTCTGGCAGGCGATCCCCGCCGAGGTGCTCAATCCGAAGACCGCGTTGTTCTTCCTCGCCTTCATGCCGCAGTTCGTGCACGCCGAACGCGGCCATGCGCTGGTCCAATTCCTGATCCTGGGCGGGGTGTTCGTCGCGATGAGCCTGGTCTATTCCACGACGCTGGCGTTCGCGATCCGGCCGATCGGCCGGGTGGTGGGGCGCCTGGGCTGGCTGCAGCGCTGGAAGGGCAAGCTGATCGGGGCGATCTTCATCTCGCTGGGCGTGCGCGTCGCATTCCAGCGCCAGTGAAAGATCCGGCGGCGCGAAACAAGCCTTCGCGGAACGCGAACATTTCGTGCCCACAAGCCTGATTCACCGTGCTATATTCATTTTCATGACGTCCCGCATTGCGCCCATTACGCTATCCCTACTGGGAGACCTGCGGGTGCTTTGATCGTTCACGTCTGAACTGAATTCCCGGATCAACGGCCCGCACTGCGCAACGCAGCGGGCCGTTTTCCTTTTGCGGCGTTGCATTTCTGAAATCCCTCCTGGAGCCCCTTGCGATGTCCATGCTCAAGAACCCCGCCACCAAGTACCGTCCCGTCGCACCGGTGCGACTGACCGACCGCACCTGGCCCGACGCCGTGCTGACCAAGGCCCCGGTGTGGTGCAGTTCCGACCTGCGCGACGGCAACCAGGCGCTGATCGAGCCGATGGACGCGGAACGCAAGCTGCGCATGTTCGAGACGCTGGTGCGCGTGGGCTTCAAGGAGATCGAGATCGGCTTCCCGTCGGCCTCGCAGACCGAGTTCGACTTCGTGCGCAAGCTCATCGAGGACAACCTGATCCCCGACGACGTCACGATCCAGGTGCTGACGCCCGCGCGCGAGCACCTGATCCGTCGCACGTTCGAGGCCGTGGCGGGCGCGAAGCGCTGCATCATGCACCTGTACAACGCGACGGCGCCCATCATGCGCAAGGTCGTGCTGGGCGTGGACGTGGAGGGCGTCATCGAGCTCGCCAGCAGCCACGCGCGGCTCATCAAGGAACTGGCCGCCGGGCAGGCCGCCACCGACTGGCGCTTCGAGTACTCCCCGGAGATGTTCTCGGACACCGAGCTCGAGGTCTCGCGCCGCGTGATCGACGCCGTCACCGAAGTGTGGCAGCCCACGCCCGAGCGCACCTGCATCATCAACCTGCCCACGACGGTGGAGCACTCCACGCCCAACATCTACGCCGACATGATCGAGTGGACGTGCCGCAACATCGCGCGCCGCGAATCCATCGTCATCTCCGCGCACCCGCACAACGACCGCGGCACCGGCACGGCCACGGCCGAGCTCGCGATGATGGCCGGCGCCGACCGCATCGAAGGCTGCCTGTTCGGCAACGGCGAGCGCACCGGCAACGTCGACATCGTCAACATCGCGCTGAACCTCTACACGCAGGGCGTCGATCCGCAGCTCGACTTCTCCGACATCGACGAGATCCGCCGTGTCGTCGAATACTGCAACCAGTTGCCGGTGCACCCGCGCCACCCGTACGTCGGCGACCTGGTCTTCACGTCGTTCTCCGGTTCGCACCAGGACGCCATCAAGAAGGCCTTCGCCGCGCGCCGCGACGGCGACGTGTGGGAGATGCCGTACCTGCCGATCGACCCGAAGGACCTGGGCCGCAGCTACGAGGCGATCATTCGCGTCAACAGCCAGTCGGGCAAGGGCGGCATCGCGTACCTGCTCGAGTCCGAGTACGGGCTCGAGTTGCCGCGCCGGCTGCAGATCGAGTTCAGCCAGGCCGTGCAGGCCGTGATGGACGCGCAGGGCGGGGAAGTGTTGGCGTCCGATATTTGGAAGATCTTCGAATCCGAATATCGCCTGGCCGAAGGCGTCGTCACGTTGTCAGACCTGACCCAGGCCGACGCCGGCGACGGCCGCGTGCGCGTGGCCGCCGAGGCCGTCGTCATGGGCCGCAGGATGGCATTCGAAGGCTCGGGCAACGGCCCGGTCGACGCGTTCGTCGACGGCCTGTCGCGCGCCGCGGGCGTCCCCGTGAAGGTGCTGAACTACCACGAGCACTCGATCGGCGGAGGCGCGCAGGCGCGCGCGGCGGCCTACCTGGAAGTGCGCGTGGGCGACGCGGCGCCGGTGTTCGGCGTGGGCATCGACGAGAACATCGTGCGGGCCACGCTGCTGGCGGTGTTGTCGGCGACGTCGCGCGGCGCCAGCCCGGTATCGGCCGAGGCGGCCGTGGCGCAGGCCGTCGCCTGATTCGTGTAAAGACCGGACGGTGCGGGGCGCCGTCCGGCACTTGCCGGTGACCGCCCGGTCACCTTTGGACACCTTGCCGCGTTGGGAAGCGCGATCGGGTGGTACGTCGCCTTAAGCGGCTTGTTGGTACGGAATACCGTGGCAAACGCCCGCTTTTCGGGGTTTGGACGCCGCGGCAAATGCGCAAAATCCACCCACGAGACCTGAAGATGCGTCCTCTCCACGACGGGCGTATTGGTCCGGGCGTGGTGAGCAGCCCCTGAATTTCGTTCGTGCGTCAGCCGAAATCGAGTTTGTTGCGTTAGACAGCATTGCCGTGCCGTCCGAATCGCACAGACTTGTTACAAGCTGTCCCGCCCGTTCGACGTCCGGTTGAGGAAGTCCACGCAAGCTTTTGATCTTGCGTGGATTTTTCCTTTGCTTTAGACTGAAACAAATGGTCAACCAACTGGCTTCCAGCGCTTCCGTTTCCCGGAAATTCAAGCAACTGTCGCGTTGGGTGCTGTCCTGCGCGGTCGGTGGCGCCCTGGTCTGCGCCTCGTTCGCCAGTTCGGCGACCGCCACGGCCAGCTCCACCGCGGCCGCCAAGCACCATCGCAAGGCCGCCGCCACCGCCCATGCGGCGCCGCGCGCCAAGCGCGTCGCGATGGTCCGCCGCACCACGGTGACGACGCGGACGACCGTCCGTTTCGCCGAGATCCCGTCGCAGTCGGTCGGCTACGCCGCCGGCCTGCACACGACCGAGGATCCGCTGCTGCTGCGCTCGGGCGCCGCGCTGGTGCTCGACCAGGACACGCATGAAGTCCTGTACAGCAAGAATTCGGAAGCCGTGCTGCCGATCGCCTCGCTCAGCAAGCTGATGACCGCGCTGGTGATCAGCGAGGCCAACCAGCCGCTCGACGAGATGCTGACGATCACGAACGACGACATCGACACCGAGAAGGGCACGCGTTCGCGCCTGACGCCCGGCACGCAGCTGCCGCGCGGCGTCATGCTGCACCTCGCGCTGATGTCCTCCGAGAACCGCGCCGCCAACGCGCTGGGCCGCAACTTCCCGGGCGGCCTCGCGGCCTTCATCCCCGCGATGAACGCCAAGGCCAAGGAACTGGGCATGCTCGACACGCACTACGTCGAGCCCACCGGCCTGTCGAGCCAGAACAAGTCCAGCGCGCGCGACCTCGCGGTGCTGGTCAACGCCGCCCACCAGGTGCCGCTGCTGCGCGAATACTCCACCACGCCGTCGCTGGACGTCGAGCTGGGCCGCCGCCAGGTGCAGTTCCACACCACCGACCGCCTCGTCGCCAACCCGACCTGGGACATCGGCCTGCAGAAGACCGGCTTCATCAACGAAGCGGGCCAATGCCTGGTGATGCAGGCCCAGATGGCCGGCCGCAAGCTGATCATGGTGCTGCTCGACTCCGCCGGCAAGTACTCGCGCATCGCCGACGCCGAACGCATCCGCAAGTGGGTCACGACCAATCACACCGCGCCGGCCCCGGTGGCGCGCGCCGCGGTCGCCGCGAGCTGATCACGCACGAATCGCAGAGATAACAAAGCGATGGGAAAAGGGCCGGTGGCGCAAGCTGCCGGCCCTTTCAATTTGCGGAATGCCATCGGATAGAGTCCAGAAAGTCGCGAGTGACCGCTGCGTTCGACGGCGATTCGACGATGCCGGGAGGGCTCGATGAAGACGATGCGAAATGCGGGTCTGCTGATGGCGTATCTGCTCATGGTGGCGGTGTCGCCCCGAGCCACGGCGGCGGTGCCTTGCGCTGCCACTGGTGAGGAGGCCGTACGTCTGTTCGTCGAGCGCTACGCCGCGCAGGCACCCGAGTCGGTGGACTTGTTGTTGTCGACATCGCTGGCCGAATATCGAGGCGCACTGGCGCAGATGCTCGATGATCGCTACGCGCCTGACTCAGCGGCATGGCGCGTACAGGTGCTCGGCACCGACTGGACGCAGGCGCGAGTCAGCGCTGCGACGGATGCCGAACTGTTGAAGGCTTACCTGGCTCACGGCGCGTCTGCGCGGCCGGCAGTTTCCGTGACCGACATTCGCGTCGGCACATCGGACGACAAGTGGCATGAGTTCTATCCGCTCGATGCCACGTACGGCATCGAGGTCGACGGCAAGAAAGTGCAACGCAGCGGTCAGTTCAAGGCTGAGGTCGTTGCCGGATGCTGGAAGGTCAGCTTGCCCGTGCAGGCATGGGTTCGACTCCACACCATTTCGGAACGTCTGAAAACCTCGCGTCCGAACGACCCGCCCGTCTCATCCACCGGAGCCCGCATGTCGCTTCAGATCCTGGCCGCGAGCACCTCACCCGTTCCCGGCGCGAAGAGGCTCGACGGCTGGGCGGAGCCGATCTGGATCGATGATGGCCCGCCGCTGGCGAGCGAGCGTGACCTGGTCGGGGCTTCCGCTTGGTGGAGTTGTCCGGGGAAGGGCGGTGCGCAGGAGCCGGCGCTTCACCTGACCTTGGACGGCGAAGCCGCTAAACGCATTTCGCGCTTTTCCAGGAGAGCCGTCTTCCCCAAGATCGCCGTCATCGCGGATGGCAAGGTGATGACGGTGCCGTACGTGCGCGGCGAGCTTGGAAGCTCTGTCGAGCTTTGTGGGCATTTCGACCTTCTTGAAGACGCACAGGCGATGGCGGCGTCGCTGAGAGGCGATAGCCGGTAACGCGTTGCGGGTTCACGCCCCGCTGCCGTGCCCCAGCGCCGACGAGATGCGCGCCGCGGTTTCCTTGACCCGCTCGAGCCACGATTCCTCGAGGCGGTCGGCGGGTGCCGAGACGGACAACCCGGCCACGAGGCGCCCCTGGTCGTCGTAGATGCCGGCGGCCATGCAGCGCACGCCCAGCTCGAGCTCCTCGTCGTCGCGCGAAATCGACGTCTTGCGGATCTTGTCGAGTTCGCGCTCGAGCATCGGCAGGTCGGTGAGGCTGTTGCGGGTGTGGCCGGCCAGGCCGGTGCGGGTCGCGTAGGCGCGCACGCGTTGCGGCTCGTCGTTGGCGAGGAACAGCTTGCCCACCGAGGTGAGGTGCAGCGGCGCGCGGCCGCCGACGGCGCGCACGACCTGCATGCCCGAGCGTTCGCTGTAGGTGCGCTCGATGTAGACGATCTCGTCGCCCTGGCGCACCGACAGGTTGACCGGCTGGTGCGTCAGCTTGTGGAGTTCGCGCATCGGGCCGATGGCGGCCTCGCGCACGTCCAGCCGCGCCTTGACCAGGTTGCCCAGCTCCAGCAGGCGCATGCCCAGCCGGTAGCTGCCGGCCTCCGGGCGCTCGACGAAGCGGCCTTCGGCCAGGTCGTTGAGGATGCGGTGCGCGGTGGACGGGTGCAGGCCGGTGCGGGCGCTGAGTTCCTTCAGCGGCACCGGGTCGGTGTGGGCGGCCAGCACGTCGAGCAACGCATAGGCGCGTGCGAGTACCTGGATCGTGGGTCCGGAGCCGTCTGACTTGGACATGGGGTCGGCCTGGGGCTGTGGGGACTCCATTCTCGCATGGTGAAACCGGCGTTCACGTTGCGATTTCCCGACTGGCGTTCCTAGCTTTTCCGGTCCGGCGTGGCGCGGGCCGCGGCCTCGCCCGCGATCACCGCCGCCTCCAGCGTGGCCGGGTAGGGGCCGGCGACGTAGTCGGCGGCGGCGCGCAGGCCGGGCAGGATGTCCATGCCGGGGCGGACGACGCCCGCCGTGCAGCGGAACGTGGCGCGCTTGTCGGCGCGCACGCTCGTCAGCTCGACCGGCTCTGAGCCGGCGATGGCGAACGCCTGGCGATATTGTGCGACGGCGGCGGCCGCGACGGCCTCGGCGCCGCGTTCCAGCCACCGGCCGGCGGCGCTCACCACCAGCGTGACGCGATCGCGGTCGGCGGGCTGATCGCCCAGCTTGAACGCGAACTGGGCGGGTCGCGCGGTGTCGTCGCTGTCCAGCGCCAGCATCGCGGCGGGCCATGGGCGCGGGGGCGCGGTCAACGCGATCGTGACGATGGGCTCGTGTGCCAGCGCGGCGGCCGTGGCCGACCAGGCGGGGGCGAGCGCCTGGGTCAGGCGCGCGGCCTCGGGGGCGGGTGTGGCGAGGATCACTTGGTCGAACGACGCCTCCGGATTGCGCAAGTCGCCGGCGCCGGCGTTCGAATCGACCCGCCAGCGCCCGCCGGTCGGCTCGATGCCCGACACGCGACATCGCAGATGCACCGCGGCGCCGTGCGACTGCAGCCAGGCGATCGCGGGCAAGGGCAGCAATTGCGCAAGCGGGCGCCGCGGAAGCAGCAAGTCGGATGCGTCGCGGGCGCCGAACAGGCTGTCGCGCATCACGGCCAGGAAGACCTGGGCGCTCGCCTCGGCCGATGGGGTGTTCAACGCGGCGACGCACAAGGGTTCGATCAGGCGGCGGTGCACGCGCGCGGTCGGCGCGTCGCGGAGCAGGGCGTCCACGGTCAACGAGGCAGCGCAATGGAAGTCGCGCGACATCCAATGCAGCGCCATCGCGACGGCCGACAGCTTGTCAACTCCGCCGAAGCCGCGCGCCCCGAGCAGTGCCCGCGCGGCCGCGACGAGCCGCGGGCCGGATGGCGACAGCGCGAAGCCCGTGCCGTCCGCGTAGGTCACGCGCAGCGGCACGCGCAGCAGCACGCGTTCGGCGTCCACGCCCACGTCACGCATCAGCGCCAGCGTGCGCGCGTAGCCGCCCAGGAGGATGTGCTGGCCGTTGTCGCTGGCGGCGTCGCCGTCGTCGTCGGATCGGGCGCGCCCACCCGGCATCGCGGCGGCCTCGAAGACGGTGACCCGGTGGCCCGCCTGCGTCGCGCGCACCGCCGCCGCGAGGCCGGCCCAGCCGGCGCCGATGATCGCCAGCCTCATGGGCGTGCCGCGCTCGGCAGCCACGCCCCGTCTCCGGAGGCAATGACCGCCTCCAGCGGCCGTGCCCCGTCTCCGGGAGCGATGACCGCCTTCAACGCCCGCGCCAGTTCGTCTGGCACGCGATCCACAACTTGCGCAGCGGTGTCAGTGAGATGCGCTGGTGCAGCACCTGGAACTCCGCGGCCTCGACCTCGCGCAGCAGGCGCCGGTAGATGTTGGCCACCATCAGCGCCGGCACCTGCGTCTTGCGATCTTCCGCCGGCAACAGCGCGAGGGCCTCGTCGTAGAGCCCGTGCGCGCGCTCGGCCTGGAACTTCATCAGCGCCGTGAAGCGCTCGCTGTAGCCCCAGGGCGAGTCGCGCTTGAGGATCTCGGCGGCCTTGACGTCGAACTGCTGCAGCTCGGAAATGGGCAGGTAGATGCGGCCGCGGCGCGCGTCGTCGCCGACGTCGCGGATGATGTTGGTGAGCTGCATCGCGAGCCCGAGGCGGTGGGCGAACGTCACCGTCTGCGCCTGCGTGCGGCCCATGATGTTGCTCGCCACTTCGCCGACGATGCCGGCCACGAGATGGCAGTATTTCTGCAGGCCGGGGTAGTCGAGGAAGCGGGTCTGCTCGAGGTCGGTCTGGCAGCCCTGGATCACCGCGTGCAGGTGGTCGACGCGCACGCCGTGGTTGCCCACGTGCGGCATCAGCGCCTTCATCACCGGATGCGTGGGCTGGCCGGCGAAGGACGCGTCGACCTCGCGGCGCCACCAATCGAGCTTGGTGGCCGCGACGCCCGGGTCCTGCACGTCGTCGGCGACGTCGTCCACCTCGCGGCAGAACGCGTAGAACGCCGTCATCGCCTGCCGGCGCGCGGGTGGCAGGAACATGAACGCGTAGTAGAACGACGAGCCGCTCTTCTGCGCCTTGTCCTGGACGTATTGTTCTGGCGTCATGCGGTGCGCGTGAGTTCGGGTGGGGAAGGGCGCATCGTCAGCGCGCGAGCGCCGATCACCAGGTGATCGACGGCGTGGAGTCGGGGACGGCGGGCAAAGCTCGCGAAGTTCATGGCCTCGATTTTCGCAAGAATTCTCAGGCCGCCCTGCACGACGAACCGAAGCTCCCAGCCGATGCGGCCCGGCACTGCCAGCGCGATGGGCGCACCGGCGGTCATGAGCTCGCGCGCCCACGCGCACAGCTCGCGCACCAGCGCGCGTGACGCGTCCGCGTGCGGGGCCTGCAGGCAGGCCGCGGGCGTCGTGCCGTGCGCGGCGGCGTCGGCCCGGGGCACGTAGAGGCGTCCGCGCGGCACGTCCACGCTCAGGTCCTGCCAGAAGTTGATCAGCTGCAGCGCGGAACACACGGCGTCGCTTCGGGCGAGCAACGCGGGCTCGGCGATGCCGTGCAGGTGCAGCAGCAGTCGCCCGATCGGGTTGGCGGAGCGGGCGCAGTACTGCAGCAGCGCGGCGCGGTCGGCGTAGCCGGCGTGGCGGGTGTCTTCCTCGAACGCGTCGAGCAGGGCCTCCAGCAGCGGCACGGGCAGGCGGTGGGCGGCGATCACCGTCGCGAGGGGGGTGAACACGCCCGCCCAGCGGCCGGAGCCGGGGCGGCCGGCGGCAGCGTTCAGCAGGTCGTCGCGGTAGTCGCGCAGCGCCGCCTGGCGCGATTCGGGGGACGCGTCGCCCTCGTCGGCGATGTCGTCGGCGGTGCGCGCGAACCAGTAGATGGCGCGCACGGCGGGGCGCAGCGCTGGCGGGCAGAGCCACGAGGCGACGGGAAAGTTTTCGTAGTGTTCGACGCTCACAGGCCGCGAATTGTGCACGCGGCGGGCGGCAGCTCGACGACGAATGCGGCCGCGGAGGGCTGTATTGCCCAGTTGACCCTGCTGTCGACCACGAAAGTGCATTGACGAGTCGGGCCACAGTTCGTATATTAATGACTGACCGGTCAGTAACTATCCAGAATGCCCATGAGCTCCCCTCGTCCGACCCCCTCCGCCTCGACCCGCCCGCCGGCGACCCGCACTGCTCGTGCGCTCATGGCGGTGCCGCTGGCGCTGTCGCTCGCCGCGAGCCTGGCCCTGGTGGCCTGCGGCAAGGAGCCTGCCGCGACCGAGCCGGTGCGCGCGGTGCGCACGCTCACGGTGGGACAGTTGTCGAGCGCCACCACGCGCGACTACGCGGCCGAGGTGCATGCCCGCGTCGAGTCTCGGCTCGCGTTCCGCGTCGGCGGCAAGATCACGCAACGCCCGGTCAATCTCGGCGACCGCGTCAAGGCCGGCCAGGCGCTGGCCCAGGTCGACCCGGCCGACCTGCGCTTCGGCCAGGACGCGGCGCGCGCCGGCCTGACGGCGGCCAAGGTCAACTACGAACAGACCGCGTCCGACTTCAAGCGCTACCAGGATCTGCACGCGCAGGGCTTCATCGGCACGGCCGAACTGGAGCGCCGCAACGCCGGCCTCGAGGCCGCCAAGGCGCAGTTCGACCAGGCGCGCGCCCAGGCCGGCATGCAGACCAACCAGGCGGCCTACGCGGCGCTGGCGGCCGATGCGCCGGGCGTCATCACGGCCGTGTTCGCCGACGTGGGCGCGGTGGTGGGCGCCGGCACGCCGGTGGTGAGCCTGGCGCACGACGGCCCGCGCGACGTGGTGTTCGCCGTGCCCGAGGACCAGTTGCCCGTGTTCCGCAAGCTGCAAGGCAAGGCCGGCGGCGTCGCCGTGACGCTGTGGGGCGGCAGCACGACGATCCCCGCGACGATCCGCGAGGTGGCCGCGGCGGCCGACCCGGCGTCGCGCACGTTCCAGGTCAAGGCCGACCTGCCCGCGGGCTCAGCCGAACTGGGCCAGACCGCCACGGTGCACGTGGAGCTGGCGCCCGCCGACGGCAAGCTGCGCCTGCCGCTGCAGGCCGTGGCCGGCCGCGACAGCCAGAGCTACGTGTGGGTGCTCGACAAGTCGACGATGAAGGTGCGTGAGCAGCCGGTCGTCGTGCTGCGCCCGGAAGGCGACACCCTGGTGCTGGACGGCGGCCTGAAGACCGGCGACACGGTGGTGACCGCCGGCGCGCACGTGCTGACGCCCGGCCAGCAGGTGAGCCTGTACGTCGAACCGACCAAGCGTTGAGGCGCCCGTGAGCAACGAACACAAGACGCCGGCCCCGGCCGCTTTGTCCCATTCGATCGAAGTCGCCGACAACGGCCGCTTCAACATCTCGCGCTGGGCGCTCCAGCATCCCGATCTCACGCGCTACCTGATGATCGTGCTGATGGTGCTGGGCCTGGCGGCCTACTTCCAGCTCGGCCAGGACGAAGACCCGCCGTTCACCTTCCGCGCGATGGTCGTGCAGGCCTACTGGCCGGGCGCGAGCGCCAAGGACGTCGCCGAGCAGGTGACCGACAAGATCGAGCGCACGCTGCAGGAGGTGCCGTACTCCGACAAGATCCGCAGCTACACCAAGCCCGGCGAGTCGCTGACCATCCTGCAACTGGCCGACTCGTCGCCGCCGCATGAGGTCCCCAACACCTGGTACCAGGTGCGCAAGAAGATCGGCGACATGCGGGGAACGCTGCCGGCCGGCGTGATCGGCCCGTTCTTCAACGACGAGTTCGGCGACGTCTACGGCTCGATCTTCGCGCTGTCGGCCGACGGCTTCAGCGACGAGGAGCTGCGCGTGCGCGCCGAGGACATCCGCTCCCAGCTGCTGCGCGTGCACGACGTCGCGAAGGTGCAGCTGTTCGGCGTGCAGGCGCAGAAGATCTGGGTCGAGCTGTCGCAGAAGCGCGCCGCCGAGATGGGCGTCGACGTCAACGGCGTCATCAGCCAGCTCAACGCGCAGAACGCCGTTCAGGGCTCGGGCGTGGTCGACGCCGGCACGCAGAACGTGCAGGTGCGCGTGGCCGGCGCCTTCCAGTCGGTGGACGCGATCCGCGCGCTGCCGATCCGCGTCGTCAACCCGGCCACGGGCCAGGCGACGAGCATCAAGCTGGGCGACGTCGCCGACGTCAAGCGCGGCTACTCCGATCCGCCGGACGTCAAGGTGCGCGCCAACGGCAAGCAGGTGATCGCCATCGGCATCTCGATGGCCAAGGGCGGCGACATCATCTCGCTCGGCAAGGACCTGCAGGCGCAGGTGGCAGAGGTACGCAAGCAACTGCCGGTGGGCATGGAGCTGGCGCAGGTGCAGGACCAGCCGCAGGCCGTCGCGCGCTCGGTGGGCGAATTCGTGCGCGTGCTGATCGAGGCCATCGTCATCGTGCTGCTGGTCAGCTTCGTGAGCCTGGGCCTGCACTTCAACCCGATCCGCATCGACATCTGGCCCGGCCTGGTCGTGGCGATCACGATCCCGCTGGTGCTGGCGATCACCTTCGTCACCATGTACTACTGGGGCGTCGGGCTGCACAAGATCTCGCTCGGCTCGCTGATCATCGCGCTGGGCCTGCTGGTGGACGACGCGATCATCGCGGTCGAGATGATGGTGAGAAAGCTCGAGGAGGGCTACTCGAAGGAGCGCGCCGCCACGTTCGCGTACGAGGTGACGTCGATGCCGATGCTCACCGGCACGCTGATCACGGCCGCCGGCTTCCTGCCGATCGGGCTCGCGAAGTCGGTGACCGGCGAGTACACGTTCGCGATCTTCGCGGTGACGGCGGCCGCGCTGCTGATCTCGTGGCTCGTGTCGGTGTATTTCGTGCCCTACCTGGGCGCACGCCTGCTGCACACGCGCGTGAAGGCGCACGAGCCGGACGGCAGCATCTCCACGCAGCCGCACGAGACCTTCGACTCGCCGTTCTACGCGCGCTTCCGCCGCGTCATCGCATGGTGCCTCGGCCATCGCTGGATCACCATCGGCGCCACGATCGGCACCTTCGTGCTGGGCCTGGTGGGCATGGGGCTGGTGCAGCAGCAGTTCTTCCCGGATTCGAGCCGGCCCGAGATCATGGTCGACCTGTGGCTGCCCGAAGGCGCCACGATCAAGCAGAGCGAAGAGGCTGCCAGGCGCTTCGAGGCGCGCATGCTCAAGGAGACCGGCGTGAAGTCGGTCACCACGTGGGTGGGCAGCGGCGTGCCGCGTTTCTACCTGCCGCTCGACCAGGTGTTTCCGCAGAGCAACGTGAGCGAGGCCATCGTCGAGCCGGTCGATCTCAAGGTACGCGAGAGCTTGCGCAAGAAGCTGCCGGCGCTGATGGCCACCGAGTTTCCCGAGCTGCGGACACGCGTCAAGCTGCTGCCCAACGGACCGCCGGTGGCCTACCCCGTGCAGTTCCGCGTGATGGGCCCGGACGCCGACCAGGTGCGCAAATGGGGCGACGAGGCCAAGGCGGTGTTGCGCCAGAACGCGCACATGCGCGGCGTCAACGACAACTGGAACGAGAACGTGCTCGCCATGCGGCTCGCCGTCGACCAGGACAAGGCGCGCGCGCTGGGCGTGACGACGCAGGCGATCGCGCAGGCGACGCAGACGCAGTTCTCGGGCTCGACGATCGGCCAGTACCGCGAAGGCGACCAGCTGATCGACATCGTGCTGCGCCAGCCGCTCGCCGAACGCAACGCCGTGACCAACCTCGCCAGCGCCTACGTGGCCACCAGCAACGGCACCGTCATTCCACTGACCCAGGTGGCCCGGCTGTCGCAGGGCTGGGAGCCGGGCGTGCTGTGGCGTGAAGGACGCAGCTACGCCGTGACAGTGCAGGGCGACGTGGTCGAGGGCATGCAGGGACCCACCGTCACGGACGAGCTGTGGGGCAAGGGCAATGCGGTCGGACCGTTGCGCGCGCTGATGACGAAGATGCCGCCCGGCTACCAGATCCAGGTCGCGGGCGCGGTCGAGGAGGCGTCGAAGGGGCAGGGCTCGCTCCTGGCCGGCGTGCCAGTGATGCTGTTCATCATCTTCACCCTGCTGATGCTGCAACTCCACAGCTTCTCGCGCGCCGTGCTCGTATTCCTGACCGGCCCGCTGGGCGTGGCCGGCGCCGCCGCCGCGCTGCTGGCGCTGAATCGCCCGTTCGGCTTCGTGGCGCTGCTGGGCGTGATCGCGCTGATGGGCATGATCATGCGCAACTCGGTGATCCTGATCGACCAGATCGAGCAGGACCGCCGCCACGGCGTGCCGGCCTGGGACGCCATCATCGAGTCGGTGGTGCGCCGGTTCCGCCCCATCGTGCTGACCGCGGCCGCGGCCGTGCTGGCGATGATCCCGCTGTCCGAGAGCGAGTTCTGGGGCCCGATGGCGGTCGCCATCATGGGTGGCCTGGTGATAGCGACGGCATTGACCTTGCTGGCGTTGCCGGCGATGTATGCGGCCTGGTTCAGGGTTCACCCGGTCGAGAAGTAGAAGCCAGGGCTTTTCCTGCGGCTACAATCCCGGGTTCACCGGAAAGCGGGGGGTGCGTTTCAATCCTGTCCCCAGCTCTGGATCACGAAGCGCGGGTGGCGAAATTGGTAGACGCACCAGGTTTAGGTCCTGACGCCTTCACCGGCGTGCGGGTTCGAGTCCCGCCCCGCGCACCAGAATTTGCGAACCAAGAGTCCCATCATGGCAGTTAACGTAGAAACCCTCGACAAGCTCGAACGCCGCATCTCGCTGAGCCTCCCGGCCGACGAGATCAACAAGGAAGTCGAGACCCGCCTCAAGAAGCTGTCCCGCACGGTCAAGGCCGACGGGTTCCGCCCGGGCAAGGTGCCGATGTCGGTCGTGGCGCAGCGCTACGGCTACTCGGTCCAGTACGAAGTCATGAACGACAAGCTGGGCGCCGCGTTCAACGCCGCCGCCAACGAGGCGAAGCTGCGCGTCGCCGGTGCGCCGCGCATCGCCGAGAAGCAGGAATCGGCCGCCGGCTCGATGGACTTCGACGCCACCTTCGAGGTCTACCCGGACGTCGTCCTGGGCGACCTGTCGACCGCCGAAGTCGAGCGCGTCTCGACCAGCGTCGACGACGCCGCCATCGACAAGACCGTCGACATCCTGCGCAAGCAGCGCCGCACGTTCGCCCAGCGCCCGGCCGCCGAAGGCGCCCAGGCCGGCGACCGCGTGACGATCGACTTCGAAGGCAAGATCGACGGCGAGCCGTTCGACGGCGGCAAGGCCGAGGCCTTCCAGTTCCTCGTCGGCGAAGGCCAGATGCTGGAGCAGTTCGACCAGGCCGTGCGCGGCATGAAGGTCGGCGAATCCAAGACGTTCCCGCTGCAGTTCCCCGCCGACTACCACGGCGCCGACGTGGCCGGCCGCGAAGCCGACTTCATGGTCACCATGAAGAAGATCGAAGCCCAGCACCTGCCGGAAGTCGACGACCAGTTCGCCAAGTCCCTCGGCATCGCCGAAGGCACGGTCGACGGCCTGCGCGCCGACGTGCGCAAGAACCTCGAGCGCGAAGTGAAGTTCCGCGTCCTGGCCAAGAACAAGGCCGCCGCGATGGAGGCCCTGGCCGCCAGCGCCACGCTGGACCTGCCCAAGGCCCTGGTGCAGAGCGAGACCGAGCGCCTGGTCAACAACGCCCGCGAAGACCTGAAGCAGCGCGGCGTCAAGGATGCCGACAAGGCCCCGATCCCGGCCGAGATCTTCGTGCCGCAAGCCGAGCGCCGCGTGCGCCTGGGCCTGGTGGTGGCCGAACTGGTGCGCTCGAACAACCTGCAGGCCAAGCCCGAGCAGCTCCAGGCCCACATCGAAGAGATGTCGCAGAGCTACGAAAAGCCGGTGGAAGTGCAGCGCTGGTACCTGTCGGACCGCTCGCGCATGGCCGAAGTCGAAGCCATCGTGGTCGAGAACAACGTGACCGAGTTCGTGCTGTCCAAGGCCAAGGTCACGGACAAGGAACTGCCGTTCGACTCGCTGATGACGGCCTGACCGGCTCTCAGACGCCGTCCGAGACGCCCGGCTCCGCCGGGCGTTTTCATTTCGGGGGCCGGGCGGCGGCGCCCGGAGGGCTATTGTTAATCGGTGTTCCGGCGCCATCTCCGGCGGTGGGGTCGCGCACGACGCGACATAATGGTCTCCACAGACCCATTCAGCTACGGAAAAGAACTCCTCCATGAGCGCACTTGAAACGCAAGCCTTGGGCATGGTGCCCATGGTCATCGAGACCTCGGGCCGCGGCGAACGCGCCTACGACATCTACTCGCGCCTGCTGCGCGAGCGCATCGTGTTCCTGGTCGGTCCGGTCAACGACCATTCGGCCAACCTCGTGGTGGCGCAGCTCCTGTTCCTGGAGAGCGAGAACCCGGACAAGGACATCTCGCTGTACATCAACTCGCCGGGCGGCAGCGTCAGCGCCGGTCTGTCGGTGTTCGACACGATGAACTTCATCAAGCCCAACGTCTCCACGCTGTGCATCGGCCTGGCCGCCAGCATGGGCGCGTTCCTGCTCGCCGCCGGCGAGAAGGGCAAGCGCTTCTCGCTGCCGAACTCCAAGATCATGATCCACCAGCCGCTGGGCGGCGCCCAGGGCCAGGCGACGGACATCGAGATCCACGCCCGCGAGATCCTGAAGACACGCGAGCAGATGAACAAGATCACGGCCGAGCGCACCGGCCAGCCGCTTGAAAAGGTCGAGCGCGACACCGAGCGCGACTATTTCATGTCCGCCGAAGAGGCGAAGAACTACGGCCTGATCGACCAGGTGCTGGCCAACCGCGCCTGACGGAGCGGATTCCCGGCTTGGTCTATCATCACCACGACATCCCACACTCACCAGGCTTGAAGCACGTCCATGGCAGATAAGAAGGGCACCTCCGCCGAAAAGGTCTTGTACTGCTCTTTCTGCGGGAAGAGCCAGCACGAGGTCAAGAAGCTGATCGCCGGCCCGTCGGTGTTCATCTGCGACGAATGCATCGAGCTGTGCAACGACATCATCCGCGATGAAGTGCCGGCCGAAGGCGCCGCGGCGAAGACGTCGAAGTCCGACCTGCCGATCCCGTCGGAGATCAAGGCCAGCCTCGACAACTACGTGATCGGCCAGGATCCGGCCAAGCGCATCCTGTCGGTGGCGGTGTACAACCACTACAAGCGCCTGAAGCACATGTCCACCTCGAAGGACGAGGTGGAACTGAGCAAGAGCAACATCCTGCTGATCGGGCCCACGGGCTCCGGCAAGACGCTGCTCGCGCAGACGCTCGCGCGCCTGCTCAACGTGCCGTTCGTGATCGCCGACGCCACCACGCTGACCGAGGCCGGCTACGTGGGCGAGGACGTCGAGAACATCATCCAGAAGCTGCTGCAGAACTGCAACTACGACGTCGAGCGCGCGCAGCGCGGCATCGTCTACATCGACGAGATCGACAAGATCTCGCGCAAGGCCGACAACCCGTCGATCACGCGCGACGTGTCGGGCGAGGGCGTGCAGCAGGCGCTTCTGAAGCTGGTCGAGGGCACGATGGCCTCGGTGCCGCCGCAGGGCGGGCGCAAGCACCCGAACCAGGACTTCCTGCAGATCGACACGACCAACATCCTGTTCATCTGCGGCGGCGCGTTCGACGGCCTCGAGAAGGTCATCCGCAGCCGCACCGAGCGCTCGGGCATCGGCTTCGGCGCCACGATCCACAGCAAGGACGAACGTCGAGTCACCGACCTGTTCCGCGAAGCCGAACCCGAGGACCTGGTCAAGTTCGGCCTGATTCCCGAGCTGGTCGGCCGCCTGCCGGTCATCGCCACGCTGGGCGAGCTGACGGAGGATGCGCTGGTGCAGATCCTCACCGAGCCGAAGAACGCGCTGGTCAAGCAGTACCAGAAGTTGTTCATGATGGACGGTGTCGAGCTCGACATCCGCCCCACGGCCCTCGCCGCGATCGCCCGCAAGGCGCTCAAGCGCAAGACCGGCGCGCGCGGGCTGCGCTCCATCATGGAGCAGGCGCTCATCGACACCATGTTCGAGCTGCCTCTGCTCGACGGGGTCGCTCAGGTCGTCATCGACGAGCACATCATCGAAGAAAACGCGAAACCGCTGCTGGTCTATCGAGAACAGGCCAAAGCCAGCGCTTGATCTCGCTGCAAGTCCTGCGGTTATGCCGCAGCATCGGGTTGGCATCTTGTAAATGAATGCTCGGGCCGCATCTGGGCTCGAGAAAGAGAGGTTACCCCCCTATGTCCGGACATCCCATCCTGCCTTCCGAGCCGATCACGCTCCCGCTGCTGCCGCTGCGCGACGTCGTCGTGTTCCCGCACATGGTGATTCCGCTGTTCGTCGGCCGTCCCAAGTCCATCAAGGCCTTGGAAGCGGCGATGGAGGCGGGTCGCCAGATCATGCTCGTGGCCCAGAAGGCCGCCGGCAAGGACGAGCCCCGCGCGGACGACATGTTCGAGATCGGTTGCGTGTCGAGCATCCTGCAGATGCTGAAGCTGCCCGATGGCACCGTGAAGGTGCTGGTCGAAGGCATCCAGCGCGCGTCGACGAAGGAGATCAGCGACAACGGCGAGCACTTCGTCGCCGAGTCCGTGCCCGTCGCTCCGCAGACCGAGACCTCGCCGGAAGTCGAAGCCCTGCGCCGCGCCGTGACGCAGCAGTTCGACCAGTACGTCAAGCTCAACAAGAAGATCCCGCCCGAGATCCTGACGTCCATCGCGGGCATCGACGATCCGGGCCGCCTGGCCGACACGATCGCGGCGCACCTGCCGCTCAAGCTCGAAGCCAAGCAATCCGTCCTCGACCTGTTCGACATCGCCCAGCGCCTGGAAAAGCTGCTGGAGCTGCTCGAGCACGAGGTCGACATCCTGCAGGTTGAAAAGCGCATCCGCGGCCGCGTCAAGCGCCAGATGGAGAAGAGCCAGCGCGAGTACTACCTCAACGAACAGGTCAAGGCCATCCAGAAGGAACTCGGCGACGGCGAAGAAGGTGCCGACCTCGAGGAACTGGAAAAGAAGATCAAGGCCGCGCGCATGCCCAAGGAAGCGCGCAAGAAGGCCGACAACGAGCTGAAGAAGCTCAAGCTGATGTCGCCGATGTCGGCCGAGGCGACGGTGGTGCGCAACTACCTCGACACGCTGATCGGCCTGCCGTGGGCCAAGAAGACCAAGATCAAGCACGACCTCGGGCACGCGTCCGACGTGCTGAACGAGGATCACTACGGCCTCGAGAAGGTCAAGGACCGCATCCTCGAGTATCTTGCCGTGCAGCAGCGCGTGGACAAGGTCAAGGCCCCGATCCTGTGCCTGGTCGGCCCTCCGGGCGTCGGCAAGACCTCGCTCGGCCAGTCGGTCGCGCGCGCGACCGGCCGCAAGTTCGTCCGCATGGCGCTCGGCGGCGTGCGCGACGAGGCCGAGATCCGCGGCCATCGCCGCACCTACATCGGCTCGATGCCGGGCAAGGTGCTGCAGAACCTGACCAAGGTCGGCACGCGCAACCCGTTGTTCCTGCTCGACGAGATCGACAAGCTGGGCATGGACTTCCGCGGCGACCCGTCGTCGGCCCTGCTGGAAGTGCTCGACCCGGAGCAGAACCACACGTTCAGCGACCACTACATCGAACTCGACTTCGACCTGTCGGACGTCATGTTCGTGGCGACCTCCAATTCGATGAACATCCCGCCGGCGCTGCTGGACCGGATGGAAGTGATCCGCCTGGCGGGCTACACCGAGGACGAGAAGCTCAACATCGCCCAGCGCTACCTCCTGCCCAAGCAGAAGGAAAACAACGGCGTGAAGGCCGAAGAGCTCGATCTCACCGAAGGTGCGATCCGCGGCATCATCCGCTACTACACGCGTGAAGCCGGCGTGCGCTCGCTCGAACGCGAGATCTCCAAGGTCTGCCGCAAGGTGGTCAAGGGCGTGCAGCTCAAGACGCACGAAGGCAAGGCGGTCGTCACCGAAGACAACCTGAACGACTACCTGGGCGTTCGCAAGTACGACTTCGGCCGTGCCGAGAAGAAGAACCAGGTCGGCCAGGTGGTCGGACTCGCGTGGACCGAAGTCGGCGGCGACCTGCTGACCATCGAATCCGCGGTGATGCCGGGCAAGGGCAACATCATTCGCACCGGCTCGCTGGGCGACGTGATGAAGGAGTCGGTCGAGGCCGCCCGCACCGTGATTCGCAGCCGCGCCGCGCGCCTGGGCATCAAGGACGAGATGTTCGAGAAGCGCGACATCCACATCCACGTGCCCGACGGCGCGACGCCCAAGGACGGCCCCAGCGCGGGCGCGGCGATGGCCACGGCCTTCGTCTCGGCGCTCACGGGCATCCCGGTGAAGGCCAACGTCGCGATGACCGGCGAGATCACGCTGCGTGGCGAGGTCACGGCCATCGGCGGCCTGAAGGAAAAGCTCCTGGCGGCGCACCGCGGCGGCATCACCACGGTGATGATCCCCGAGGACAACGTCAAGGACCTGCAGGACATCCCCGAGAACGTGAAGAGCCAGATCGAGATCATCCCGGTGCGCTGGGTCGACAAGGTGCTCGAAGTGGCGCTGGAATCGATGCCGCAGCCGCTGCCCGACGACGAAGCTCCGAAGGACGGCGTCGTTGCGCCCGTCGGCGAGGCCCCGGTCGCCAAGGCGGACGTCTCGGACTCGATGAAGCACTGATCTCGGGTTAGAATGCGCGCCGGGTTGTCGCAAGGCAACCCGGCGCAGTTTTTCCGGTCTCCAGAATCACCGTCCCGCAAATCAGACTGAAAAAGTCGGGCTTGCAAAGACAAACGAAACCGGTATAAACTGCTAGCTTCAGCAGGAAGACGAAAACTTCTAACGCAAAACGTTATCGAGGTTGGAGTCCGAAAGTTGGGCCATGCGGGAATAGCTCAGTTGGTAGAGCGCAACCTTGCCAAGGTTGAGGTCGCGAGTTCGAGTCTCGTTTCCCGCTCCAGGTTTTAGAAAAAGGGAAGCTCACGCTTCCCTTTTTTGTCAGAATTGACGGTTCTGGCTTGCCTCTCCGGTCGGCCAGCCGCCAGCGGCGCGATAGCAAATCGGTTATGCAACGGATTGCAAATCCGTCTAGCCCAGTTCGACTCTGGGTCGCGCCTCCAGAACACGAAAACGCCTCGCCCCCGCGAGGCGTTTTGCTTTCCGCGCCGGATCGTCTCCAATCGGCTCCAAGGCGCGGCGCTGGCTTCGCCACTCTCTGGAGCACGACTCGGATGGCCACCTTCGAATGGATCATTGCCTTGTTGCTGGGTGCCGCCGCGCTCGCCGCGCTGGCCAATCGCGTGGGGGCGCCGTATCCGACCTTTCTGGCGCTCGGCGGCGTCGCGCTGGCGTTCATCCCCGCCAGCCCGAACTGGACGCTCGATCCGCGTCTCGCGCTGGCGCTGTTCGTCGCGCCGGTGCTGCTCGATGCGGCCTACGACACGTCGCTGCGCGACCTGCGCACGTATTGGCGGCCCGTGGCCGGCCTCGTCGTGGCCGCGGTGGGCACCACCGTGGTCGCGGTCGCGTGCGTCGCGCGCTGGCGTGTTCCGGACCTGCCGTGGTGCGTGGCGATCGCTCTCGGCGCCATCGTGGCGCCGCCCGATGCGGCAGCGGCCACGGCCGTGATGCGGCAGATGAAGCTCCCGCACAAGCTGCTCAAGATCCTCGAGGGCGAGAGCCTGCTCAATGACGCCAGCGCGCTTCTCGTGTACCGGCTCGCCATCCTCGCGGCGACGTCGGGGCACCTGACGGCGGGCGAGCTGGCGCCGATCTTCCTGCTGACGACGTTCGGCAGCCTCGTTGCCGGCATCGCGTGCGCGCGACTGGTCATTCCGCTCTCGAGCCTGCTGCGCGAGGTGCCGATGCAACTGATCATGCAGTTCGCGATGACGTTCGGGCTCTGGATCGCCGCGGAGGCGCTGGGGCTGTCCGGCATCCTCACGACGGTCGCCTTCGCGATGACGCTCGCGCGGCGCGGCGGCATGCAGATGGCCGCGCGCGTGCGCGTGCCGGTCTTCGCGGTGTGGGAGTCGGCGGTTTTCGTGCTCAACGCGTTCGCGTTCGTGCTGATCGGCATGCAGCTGCGGCCGATCTGGCAGCGTCTGGCCGCGCACGACGCGCAGGCCGGAGCGATCGCGACCGCCGCGCTCGTGCTCGCCGCGGCGATCGCGGCGCGTTGCGCCTGGGTGATGGTGTACACGGCGCTGATGCGGCGACGGGTGCGCCGGTTGCACGGTTCCGACGCGGCGGCCGCCAACCTCTCCAGCAGCGTCGTGCTGTCCTGGGCCGGCATGCGCGGCATCGTGACGCTCGCCGCGGCCTTCGCGATCCCGGAAACGCTTCCGGACGGCACGCCGTTTCCGCACCGGGACCTGATCCTGCTGTGCGCCTTCGCGGTCGTGCTCGGCACGCTGGTGCTGCAGGGACTCACGATGGCGCCGCTGATCCGCCGCATGTGCCTGCCCGACGACGGCGTGGTGCCGCGCGAGATCCGCCTGGGTCGCACCGAGGCCTACCGCGCGTTGCTCAGGACCGTGGAAGGCGACGACTCGCTGACGGCCAGGCTCCTGCGCAAGGAATACGGCGAGATCATCGCCGCCAACGACCATCCGGACAGCCGCGAGCCCATCGACGACGTGCCCGGCGGCGCCGTGCGCCGGCAGGCCATCGCGGCCGCGCGGCAGCGTGCCTACGAGTTGCTGCGCGAAGACGTCATCGGCGACGACGCGTACCGCGTGCTGGTGCAGGAACTCGATTGGGCAGAGCTGAGCGCTGGCGGTGGCCGGGCCTAGGCATCAGATCACCACGGCCTCGTCCGGCGATGGCCGACGCGCCAGCAGGCCCGACAGGCGCGCCAGCGCGTGCGACAAGCGCTTGCGGTCGCGTCCTTCGCCCAGCGAGATCCGGATCGCGTTGACCGGCGTCGTGCCGCTGGAGAACGCGTCCGACGGCGTGATCGCCAGCCCTTGCTCGCGCGCCGCGCGCGCGAACGCCCGGGCGGTCCAGTAGCTGGGCAGGGCCAGCCACAGGTGGATGCCCTCGCGCGACGCATGCGCCTGCGCGAGGCTGCCCGCCAGGCTTTGTGCCGCGACCGCCTGGCGCGCGCGCGCCTCCGCCCGCACGCCCGCGAGGATGCGCAGCGCGGTGCCGTCCTGCAGCCACTGGGTCACGAGCACCGCCGTGAGCGGCGCGCGCATCAGCGAGAACGACCGCAGCGCGGCCAGGAAGGCCGACTGGCGCGTGGCGTCCGGCGAGACGACGAAGGCGGTGCGCAGACCCGGCGACAGGCACTTGGACAGCGTCGCCACGTAGTGCACCCGCTCCGGTGCGAGCCGCGCGAGCGGCGGCGGCGCGGCGTCGGCGAGCAGCCAGTACGGATCGTCCTCGATGACTTGCAGGTCCAGCCGCGCCGCCGTCGCCACGAGGGCCCGGCGCCGGCCTTCCGGCATGGTCACGGTCGTCGGGTTCTGGATCGTCGGGTTCAGGTAGACGACGCGGGCGCCCGATCGACGGACCGCGTCCTCGAGCGCGGCCGGCAGCATGCCTTCGTCGTCGATCCCGACATCCTGGACGAGGCGCCCGAGCTGTGACGCCGCCGCGCGGAAGCCGGGATAGACCAGCGGTTCGCACAGCAGGACCTCGCCCGGCCGCGTGAGGGCCAGGATCAGCGCGCTCAGCGCGGATTGCGCGCCGGGCGAGGCCACCACGCGCCCGGCATCGACGTCGCCCAGCATCGGCCGCAGCCAGCGCGCACCGGCGGCCCGGTCGGCCGCGCTGCCGCCGGCCAGGTGGTATGTCATCAACAGGTCGATGTCGGCGCGCAGCAGCACCTGCGCCAGGCCGTGTCGGAGCAACTCGTGGAGATCGGGATCCGCCGGCTGCGGCGGGATGTTCAGGCTCAGGTCGACCAGCGCGCGCAACTCGACCTTCTGCGCGGCGACGAAGGTGCCGCGAGGGCCGTCGGCGATCACCAGCCCGCGGGCGCGCGCCTGCGCGTAGGCGCGGGTGACGGTGGTCAGGTCGATGCCCAGGCGGCTCGCGACGGTGCGCTGGGCGCTCAGGCGGTCGCCCGCGCGCACCGAACCGGCGGCGATGGCGTCCTCGAGGCGCTCGACGATCTGCAGGTACAGCGGGCCGCCCAGCGGGTCGAGCGGGGTGGCCCAGGCGGAGGCGGCGAAGTCCGGTTGCATGGTTGGAATCCGGTCATGTACGGGTCATGTATGGCTCTAGCATTTGCAGCAACCCATACGAACCATACATGCAAACCCGCGTCACCGCACGCTCTCGAAGGCTTCCCATGCCCGTTCCTCCCTCGCCGTCATCGGATGGCTTCCCTTTCGGTGCGAGCGCCTGGCGTCTCGCGCGCCTCGCGGCGCCGCTGCTGGCCCTGTCGTCGCTGGCCGGCTGCACGATGGACCTGCTGCAGCCCGCGGGCGACATCGCACGCCAGGAGAAGACGCTGATCCTCGTGGCGCTGGGCCTGATGCTGCTGGTCGTGGTGCCGGTGATCGCGCTGACGCTGTGGTTCGGCTGGCGCTACCGGGCATCGAACCCGCGCGCGGTCTACGCGCCCACCTGGGCCCATTCGACGCGCATCGAGGTCGTGGTGTGGGCCGTGCCCTGCGTGATCGTGGCGATCCTGGCCGTGCTGATCTGGCGCACGACCCAGACGCTCGATCCGTACCGGCCGCTCGAGGCGACGACCCGGCCGCTGCGCGTGCAGGTGGTCGCGCTGAACTGGAAGTGGCTCTTCATCTATCCGGACTATGGCGTGGCCACCGTCAACGAACTGGCGATTCCCGTCGGAACGCCGGTCGCGTTCGAGCTGACCGCCGAGTCCTTGATGAACTCGTTCTTCATTCCGCGGCTGGGCAGCCAGGTCTATGCGATGGCGGGCATGCGCACCCAGCTGCACCTGGTCGCCGATGCCCCGGGGACGTATCGCGGCATGTCGGCCGCCTTCAGCGGGGAGGGGTTCTCGGACATGCATTTCGACGCCGTCGCGATGCCGCCGGCGGACTTCGACACCTGGATGCGCAGCGCCAGGCAGGCTCCGCAGGCGATGGACGCGCTGCAGTACCGCACGGTGAGCCAGCCCGCGACGCGGGCGGTGCCCACCATCTACGCCGGCGTCGAGCCGGACCTGTTCGACGGCATCGTCGACCGTTTATCGCGCCAGCCGGGCGCGGCCGGGATCTGCAGGGCCCCCGTGATCGCGCAGGCGACGGTGTCGTCGCGCAAGGAGTGACTGCCATGTTCGGAAAGCTCGACCTCGACGCCGTTCCCTGGCACGAGCCCATCATCATGGGCACGCTGCTGGTCGTCATGCTGGGGGGCGCCGCGTTGCTGGCCGCCGTCACGCGGGCCGGCAAGTGGACCTACCTCTGGAAGGAGTGGTTCACCTCCGTCGACCACAAGAAGATCGGCGTGATGTACATCGTGCTGGCGCTCGTGATGCTGCTGCGCGGGTTCGTGGACGCCCTGATGATGCGCGCGCAGCAGGCGATCGCGGCGAGCGGCTCGCAGGGCTACCTGCCGCCGCACCACTACGACCAGATCTTCACCGCGCACGGCGTCATCATGATCTTCTTCGTGGCCACGCCGTTCATCCTCGGCCTGATGAACGTGGTCGTGCCGCTGCAGATCGGCGCGCGCGACGTGGCCTTCCCGTTCGTGAACTCGCTGAGCTTCTGGCTGTCCGCGGCCGGCGCGGTGCTGGTGATGCTGTCGATGTTCTGCGGCGACTTCGCGGCCACCGGCTGGGTCGCGTACCCGCCGCTGTCCGAGCTCGGCTACAGCCCCACCACCGGGGTCGACTACTACATCTGGTCGCTGCAGATCTCGGGGCTGGGCACGACGCTCACCGGCATCAACTTCATCGTCACGATCCTGCGCATGCGCGCGCCGGGCATGGACCTGATGAAGATGCCGGTCTTCACGTGGACGGCGCTGATCACCAACATCCTGATCGTCGCCGTGTTCCCGGTGCTCACCGCCACGCTCGCGCTGCTCGCCGCCGACCGCTATCTCGGCATGCACTTCTTCACCAACGAGCTCGGCGGCAACGCCATGATGTACGTCAACCTCATCTGGATCTGGGGCCATCCGGAGGTCTACATCCTGATCCTGCCGTGCTTCGGCGCGTTCTCCGAGATCATCGCCACGTTCTCCGGCAAGCCGCTGTTCGGCTACAAGTCGATGGTCTGGGCCACCTCGTCGATCGGCGTGCTGTCGTTCTTCGTCTGGCTGCACCACTTCTTCACGATGGGCTCGGGCGCGAACGTCAACGCGTTCTTCGGGATCATGACGACGATCATCTCGATCCCCACCGGCGTGAAGCTGTTCAACTGGCTGTTCACGATGTTCCGCGGCCGCATCCGCTACCACTCGGCGACGCTGTGGACGATCGGCTTCATGGTGACGTTCGCCATCGGCGGGATGACCGGCGTGCTGCTGGCGGTGCCGGGCGCCGACTTCGTGTTGCACAACAGCCTGTTCCTGGTCGCGCACTTCCACAACGTGATCATCGGCGGCGTGCTGTTCGGCTGCCTCGCCGGCATGAGTTTCTGGTTCCCCAAGGTATTCGGCTTCACGCTGAACGAGTTCTGGGGCAAGGTGTCGTTCTGGTGCTGGATCGTCGGCTTCAACCTGGCGTTCATCCCGCTGTACGTGCTGGGCTTCATGGGCATGACGCGCCGCATGAACCACTACGCCGAGCCGGCGTGGCAGCCCTGGTTGATCGTGGCGTTCGTCGGCGCGCTGGTCATCGCCTGCGGCATCGGCGCGCTGTTCGTGCAGCTCTACGTCAGCGTGCGCGACCGCGCCGACAACCGCGACCTCACGGGCGACCCATGGGACGCCCGCAGCCTGGAATGGTCGACCGCCTCGCCGGCGCCGTTCTACAACTTCGCGCACGTGCCGCGCATCACCTCGCTGGAACAGCACTGGGACGACAAGCAGCGCGGCCGCGCCGGCGCGCGGCCGTTCAGGTACGAAGACATCCACATGCCGCGCAACACCGCCGCCGGCGTCGTGATCTCCGCATTCGGCACCGTGCTCTGCTTCGCGCTCGTGTGGCACATCTGGTGGCTGGCCGTCGCGTCGCTGGTCGGCGTGATCGCCACCTTCATCGCGCGGACGTACGACCGCGACGTCGACTGGTGGGTGCCCGCGGCCGAGGTCGAGCGCATCGAGAACGCGCGCCACGCGGCGCTCGCGGAGGTGGCGTGATGACGCAGGCTTCTCTTTCCATCGTCGCCCACGGCGGCCATTCCGACGACAGCGGCCCGCGCACGACGCTGGGCTTCTGGATCTACCTGATGAGCGACTGCCTCATCTTCTGCGTGCTGTTCGCCACCTTCGGCGTGCTGATGGACAGCACCGCGGGCGGCCCGACGGGGCGCCAGCTGTTCGACCTGCCGTTCGTGCTCGGCGAGACCGCGCTGCTGCTGGCGAGCAGCTTCACCTTCGGCCTGGGGATGCTGGACATGCAGTCCGGCCGCCAGGGCCGCCTCGTGTCCTGGCTGGTGGCCACGCTGCTGCTGGGAGGCGCGTTCGTCGGCATGGAGATCCACGAGTTCGCGGCGCTGGTGCACGAGCGCGCCGGACCGGACACCAGCGCCTTCCTGTCCGCGTACTTCGTGCTGGTGGGCACGCATGGCCTGCACGTGAGCTGCGGGCTGGCGTGGATCGCGCTGATGATCCACCAGGTGAGGCGCTTCGGCCTCGACGGCATCACGCGGCGCCGGCTGGCCTGCCTCAGCCTGTTCTGGCACTTCCTCGACCTGGTCTGGATCTGCGTCTTCACCTTCGTCTACCTGCGGGAGTTCGCATGAAACCGATCCAGCTGCATGCGCCGTCGCGCACCTTCCATCACGGCAACCTGAGCGGCTACGTGATCGGGCTCGGGCTTTCCGGCCTGTTCACGCTGGCCTCGTTCGGCGCGGTCATGACGGGCCTGCTGCCGCGCGGCGCCGTGATGGGCGTGCTCGTCGCGCTGTGCGTGGCGCAACTGCTGGCGCAACTGGTGTTCTTCCTGCACCTGGGCTCGGCGCCCGACCAGCGAGCGAACACGGGCATCTTCGTCTGCACCGCGCTGCTCATCGCGATCATCGTGGCGGGGTCGCTGTGGGTCACCCACAACGCGAACGCCAACATGATGCCCACGCACCTGTCGGCGGATCGCGCGCGGGCCAGGGACTGAGGCGCTCAGGGCGCCGCGTCCACCAGCACCTGCAGCGCGCGGCGCAGCCCGGACTCGTAGATCTCGTCCGGCGCGGCGAGGCCGGCCGGCGGCGGCGCGGCGGCGGGAGCCGCCGTGGGCGCCAGCGCGGACAGCGGCAGCCACGTGGCCTGGCCGGAGCCCGCGCCCACCGCGATGCCGACCAGGGCGCCGCGCCGGTCCAGCACCGGCGCGCCGCTGGCCGCAGCAAAGCCCAGCCTGCGCACCTCGGTGTCGCCCAGGGGGTTGCCCAGGAAGCCCTGCGTCAGGATCGGCCACGCGGGGTCGCTGCCGCCGCCGTACGCCACCGCGTAGCCCGGGCTGCCCGCGAACGGTGCGCGTTCGGCGGATTGGCGTGACGTCCCCGGCGGCAGCGGCGAGCGCAGCCTCAGGAGCGCCAGCCCGCGTCCGGTCAACAGGGCGTCGCCGCGATGCACCGACGCCTCGGTGGTCTGGCCCAGGCCGTTGCGCACCCAGACGCGGTCGCGCGCCGGCGGATCGACCGCGGCGAGAGGAACCAGCGCCGTGGCACCGTCCGCCAGGAGCGTGGCATTGCCGGCGAAGCGGGTGGTCGCGGGAGGTGGCGAGTCCAGCGCCACGGGCCACGGCGCCATGCGGTGCGACGGGGCCATCAACGCACCGGTCGCCTGCAGCGACGGCTTGGCGAAGGCCGCCTCGACCGCGGCGGCCTGGGCGTCATCGGGGGCATGCGCGCGCGCGTCCGCGAGCACGCGCGCCGCGAGTTCGCCCTGGCCGCCGATGCGCAGCAGCCAGGCGTACAGCGCCGCGCCGTCCGCGTCGTCGGTGTGTTCGCCGGCCGTGTGGGCGCAGAAGGCGAGGGCGCGGCGGTACTGCCCGTCCTGCATCGCGGCGCGGATGAGGCCCAGCTCGGCGTCCGCCGCGTGCAGCATCATCGCCGCGCGCTCGAAATCGTCGAGCGCCTGGCTGGCCTCGCCTCGCTCGAGTTCCGCCTGGGCGCGCGCCAGCAGCGCGACGCGTTGCGGCAGGCGCGCGGCCGCCGCGGCTTCGCCGCCATGGGCCTGGACGGCCAGGCACGCGCCCCAGAGGAGGGCCGCGGCGCCGAGGCGCCGCGGGCGGGGGACGCTCAAGGCAGCTGCGTCACGCGCGGGATGCCCATCGCCGGCAGGCTCGGGTCGTAGGCCGGCGCCGGCGACTTGTAGCCGGCCAGGTAGGCCACCAGGGCGTCGATGTCCTGCGCGCCGCCCAGCACGTTCGTGCCGCCGATCAGCGTGGTGAAGCCGTCGCCGCCGGTCGCCATGAAGTTGTTCACCGTGACGCGGTAGGTCTTGCCGGGGTTCTGCACGACGCCGTTGGACACGACGACCTGCGGCGCTCCCGTGGCCACCGGCGGCGTCACGGTGACGTCGGTCGGCGTGAACGTGACATCGACGATCTTCGAGCAGGCCGGTGCCGCGGCGCTCCACGTGTACTTCAGTCCGTTGGACACCTGCATCACGCGGTTGGCCGACTGGCCGTTGCAGCCGTTGAACTGCTGCTCGAGCAGCGCCTTCAGCTGCGTGCCGGTGAGCGTCATCGTGACGAGGCTGTTGCCGAACGGCTGCACCGTGAACGCGTCGCCGTAGGTCAGCGCATAGGGGTAGGTCGACGCGGCCGAGACGAAGCCGGGCGAGCGGACGCCGCCGGCGTTCATGAAGGCGATCTGCGCGCCGCCGAGCGAGGCCGGCTGCGTGGCCAACAGTTGCGCGTCCGCGATCAGGTCGCCCGCGGGCATCTCGCCCGCGGCGTTCGCCGTGGACGGCAAGGCCGTGGTGATCCTGCCGACGACCGCGCTTGCCAGCGGCGAGACCAGCGCGTTGTAGCCGTTGACGATGTTGCGCACGGTCGGATCGGCGGCGATCGCCTGGTTGATCGCCGGATCGGTGCGGTCCACGAGGCGGTTGGTCGGCGCGACGGCCGTCACGTTGTGCGTCTTCGGATCGAGCGTGACGTCGATGTCGGT